>ERZ1026776.952-NODE-952-length-17918-cov-80.403404_pt1 | contig 17918 bp, 3 predicted proteins | sample MGYA00380125_ERZ1026776 | MGnify/ENA primary metagenome ERZ1026776 (study PRJEB33269, sample SAMEA4719761) | human gut metagenome | biome: human-associated habitat; feature: organic feature; material: feces | place: Cameroon | collected 2013-10 ...
GGATGCCCCTACATCGGACACTTCCTGGGAGCCAACATACTCTACTCGCATTACAATGCAGGTGGCGTACACTTCCCCTTCGGCTTTTTTCCAGAGCTAAAAAAGCATCGGTTCCAAGGTGACTTGGGTGCCGTAGGACTGGTGTATGGTTACGACTGGTCGCTCGGCAAGAGCAACAGATGGAACCTGGAAACGGCGCTGGGACTGGGAGTGGGCTTCACACGCTATACCAAATACAACTGCTACGGAAAATGCGGTACGGCTATCGAGAAAAAAAACAAGACTTTCGTGATGCCAACCAAGTTGGCGGTATCGCTGGTTTACAACATCGGTCCTACCGACCGCATGGACAACTGCCACCAGAAGGAGCCGCAGGAGATTATCCTTCCTGAAGATAGCTGTACGCTCAACGAAATCCAGTTTATCCCAGCTCTTTCGTTCGTCAAGGACAACACGGGCAAGGCGGGCGAGTTACAGAAGATCAACCCTGTGCTTCAAGACATTAAGAACTATCGTCCTTACACCAGGGATTTGGTGTTGACTCAGGAAGAAGGAGCACTCTACATCTTCTTCCCGAAGTCAAAGGCAGAGATTACGCAGGAGTTCCGCAATAATAATAAGGTGCTCGACCAGATTATCGACATCACCAAAGCCATCATGAAGGATACCACTTCTTCGGTGAAGATTATCCAGATAGTGGGTCTCGCATCCATCGATGGTTCCGTGAAATTTAACGAACAGTTGGCAGGTAAGCGAGCAGAGGCATTGAAGGATTATATCCAGCAGCGCACCTTGCTTCCCGATTCGCTCTTCGAGTGCAACAACGGCGGAGAGGCTTGGGCTGAGCTTCGCTATAGCATCAAGGAGAGCAATCTGAAATGCAGGGACGAACTGCTGAGGATTATCGACAGCGAGCCTGATGCCGACCGCAGGGAGCGTCGCATCAAGAGTATCGACCAAGGCAAGGCATGGGCAGAACTTCGTGATAAGATTCTGGGCAACCAGCGCAATTCCGGTTTCCTCCGCATCTACTACGATTACGTACCAGACGAGGCGGCGACCACCATCAACCTAGCCACCCAGTTGCTCAAGTCGGAGCGTTACCTGGAGGCGTTGAAGGAGTTGCAGAAGGTAAAGACCGACAAGAGAGCCGCCAACGCCCTCGGCATAGCCTACTACATGACGGGCAACCGAGAAGCCGCCCGCCGTTACTGGCAGCAGGCGATGGAGGCTGGCGATGAGGAGGCGAAGAAGAACCTCATGCAATATGATAGAATTTTTAATTAACAAGTTTATTTACATACTAAAATCTGACTAAAGTTATGAAAAGATTTCAGCTATTTAGCTTGGCAAGTGCAATGCTTCTTGCAAGCGCAGCAGGATTCACTTCCTGCTCTTCAGATTCAGAAGATCCTCTGGCAGGAGGATCTGGTGTGGTAGGACAGGTGGTGAAGACACAGTTCTACCTGAACATTCCGTATGCCGGAAATGATGAGGGCGGAAATGCCAGAGTTTCGACGAGAATGAGTGCGAACAATACCCAAAACAATAATAATTTCTTGGGATTAGTAGATTTGGAAATGTTTGCGTTTGAGGAGACTCCTGCTCCTGATAAAACCTCTACCCGAACTATCAGAATTGGAGATAACGAAGGTACTAACGATAACGATGCTAAACGCCGACTCTATAGTGACATTGCAATTCCGGTAGGTACAACTCATATGGTTTTGTATACAAGAGCATCCAAGAAGACTAATACCTCCTCAACTGGCAAAAAGACTAAGATCGAAGCAGGTTCTTTGACACCTATTTATACCAAATTTACGGATGAAGCAAAGCCAAAATTATCGGAGATCAATTTTAATTTGGAAACAATTCATAGTGCTAATGACTTTACTGATAAAGGTAGTAAAATCCTGACCAAGCTGAATGCAATCGCACAAACGGAAGTAACCGTTAGCGGAGCTACTATTAAATGGTCAAATATTAACGAAGCTACCTCATACGGAACAGAAGAGGAACGTAACATTCTGCAGAAGTTATACACTAATTTCATTAGTTTAAGTGCAGGCTCTGAGAATTCTGTTAGACGCGCTATAGATGACCTAAAGGCTGCTGTCGAAACACAAAAGCTCGCCGATGTTCAAGAGTTGACACAAGCCATCAAGAACAATTGCACAACGACAAATTTCAACACAGGATTCCCGAGAAACCTTGATTTACCAGATGGTGCAGCTGTATTGACTTTTGACAAATCAAACAGGACTTTTGCATATCAAGAAGTTACTCCAGGAATACCAACAGGTAGTAATCTTGTTGACCACAAGACAATTACTTACCCATCAGAATTGGCATACTTCGTAAGTTCTCCTGTTAAAACTTCTACAACTAAAAGTGAGTTTAACGATTTACCAAACTATAATGAATGGTTAAATAATTCAGCAGGATGGACAGGATACGAAGAAGTTGTTAAAAGCAACACCAAATTAGTGGTATTAAAGGAGCCTGTACAATATGGTGTAGCATGCTTGGAATCCAAGATAAAGTGTGAAAATGCATCTCTAAAAGATAATGCTAATGCTATTTTAGGTTCAACAACAGCTGACAACACTTTAACCGTTCCTAAAGACGGCATTACAGTAACAGGTATTCTGATTGGAGGTCAACCTCAAGGAGTAGAATGGAATTTCGAACCTGCTGCTAGCGCAACATTTGATCATACGATTTATGACCAAAAGATGAATTCTGGAATAGCAGCCAGAACTTCTGAATCAGCATCAAACTATACTTTGGTTTTGGACAATAAAAATTCATCGCCTACTACCACAGAACAAAGCAAGGTGTATGTGACAGTTGAATTAGAAAATAACATGGGCGATTTCTATGGTGCAGAAGGTTTGATTCCTAAAGGTAGCAGATTCTATTTAGTAGGACTATTGGACCCTAATGCTTCTGCAGGAGTCAACAAACCTTCTGGTACAGCAGAGCCACTAGACCACGTATTCATAAAGGATCATACCACCATTGCGAACTTCATCATCAAGGACTTGAAGAAGGCATACAACCATATCCCTGATATGCGTACATCAAAGATCAACGTAGGTCTTGCAGTAGATCTTTCATGGCAGGATGGTATTACATTCGATGTAAACCTCTAAGCCAGATAGAATAAAACGATAGCTTATCCCCCACACGTTCTTAAAGGGCGTGCGGGGGAACTTTCTAGAAACACAAATGGGGCTTGACAGGCAAGCAACTGTGCCTTATCCCGTTTTGCGCCTCAGAAAGGCACGAAATTGCCCTAGCTGGGGCAACTTTCTGTCCTAACTACGGCAGTTAACTGCCATGCCTAGGCACTTTGCGAAATGAGCGGAATTCCACTCCGCTATCGCCTACACTTGCCTTCGGAAACGGGCTTTCGAAATCAACGTGTCGCAACATACGCAGAAATCTCGAAAACTATTGCACACTACACTAAATCGCTATATCATGCTAATTATCAGTACCTTATAGCCGTGTAATGTGGGTATCGACACTACACTAACACTACACCACACTACACTCATCTCGCACCGTGTAATGTAGTGTAGTATTCGTGTAGTGTCAACGGCCACACTACACTCACATAACAGCCTTATACACAGCTATTTGCTGGACTTTCGTGTAGTGTGCAATAGAAATCGCAAATTATAATCATATTTGTGGAGGAAGATTGTCGAACATTAAGAATGCAAAAAGTACAATGAAAAATCTATATAACACTTTACTGGCAGCCGTGATGACCATCAGCGTCATCGCAAGTTTATCTTCATGCATTGATGAAGATATGAGCGACTGCGGCAAAGACTATAAGATACAATATAATCTGCAACTCAATACGCAGATCAACACCGTGATTGACGTGGATCTGAATCTCATCGAAGAACAGGAGATTGCAGCCAGACTGAAACAGGCACTCAGCAAGGTATTCACCGACCATGCCCACGACAACGACCTCTCCTTCTTCATAGGCGAAGAACTCTCCCACCACGAGGCAAACAAGATGGGTGCCAACTCGGTATCCTACACCATCTATCTGCCACGCAACAACTATCAGAACCTCTCTCTCGCCAATACCGGAAGCGCCGACAATGTAAAAATCATCAACGCAAACTCCTGTAAATCACTCGCTTTGCAGCAAGAGGCAAAAGATACCATCAACAGTCACAACATCGGATTGTTCACTTCACGACTCACCATCAACGAGAACGATTTCGAACACGACCTGCAAACCACGCTCTATATGGCAAACAGCTCTGCTGTGGTGGTTATTGACCAGAGCCAGGTGCAGCCCACCGAACTCTGGGGATTCGTAGAAGGCATGGCAACCCAATTTCAGGTGAACGACAGCACCTATTCTTCCAGCCTCAACACGATGGTCAGGGCGAAGAGAATCAACCAGGATTTCATCACCAACTCCATTCCAACCCACGATGCCCTCTATACTGTCAACTTCCCGAGCATCAAACCGGAATGGCGCTACCACGTCATCGCCAAGGTGAACGGCAAATACACCGAAACCATCTTCACCATGAACGAACCGCTGAAAGCCGGCAAGCTTAAGATTATCAAGACCCGACTGAAGGAAGACGGTTCGCTCTCAACCAGCAACACCGCCGTAGGCGTAAGCGTGAAACTCGACTGGAAACCAGGCGGAAGCCACGATGTGGAGATTTAAGTAAGTGAAGAGTGAAGAACGAAGAGTGAAGAATTCAACAGCAATAAACATTTGATACATGAATCATATTACGAAATACATATTTGCGATACTATCGCTTATCATGCTGGCAGGATGCAGCGGAAGCGAGCAGGGCGAGGAGAGACCAAAGGACACGCTGGTTCCCATCTCGCTCACCCTCTCCGTGCCTAACGACAAGTCAAGCACCCGCGTCGGAGACCCGGGAAAAGACACCCACGACAAGGTGGATTGGGACCGGCTCACCATCATCGTTGCCTATAAGATAAAGACCCAAGGCAACGAAATCATAGATGGAGCACCAGACAAAATGGTGTATTACGATACCTATACCAAGGACGAATTCGACCGGGGAACCCTCGTCACCCATGCCACCTCAACCCTATCAGGACCTGATGCCAACGGTTTTCGCACCTATACGATGTATCTGCCGCTAGGCAAGTGTTGCGTTTATGGGGTTACCTATAGTAGCGGACAAGGACTGAATCTGGAGAGTGATTTGGACAAAATCGAAAAAGACGGACAAAACCACAACTCAGACATTTATAATTTACAGATTAGCAACGACTATGCCAAACCAAGCGGCGGCACCACGGATATAGCCAAGTTTATCAGCGTAGCCACGGGCTATGCAGTCAAGCTGGACAAAAAACAGCCACAGACAACCGACAGAGAAGTAATAGTAGAAAAAAACATCAATGCCGATATCAACACCAAGCAATACTGGCGCATGGTACTGGGCAGACTGGCTGCCAAGATTGACATCCAATGGGATGCCAAGGGAGCCTACGAGAAAGGCGAAGATGGAAATCTGAAATATACCAACGTGAAAGTAAGCCAGTTTACTTATCACGGAGAACCGACAGGAACAACCGTTTCCGGTTCTGGATATGGCCGACTCTTCCCTACCCTTTACCATAAAAATGTATCTCCAATGGTTTCGGTAAGTGGAAATACCACCTTCTTGAATACCTCAGAAATCAGCAAGCGGAACGGAAGAGTTTATCATTATACCTTCCCTGACGGATATACCTCCCCAGACGGAACCTATCCTACTCACATCACCTTCCAGCTTGAAACAGAGAAAGAAGGAACGGCTGAAAAAAAGACATACAACGTGATATTTAACATGAGCAATCTGAAAGATGGCTTTATCCCAGCCCGCTGGTACAAGATAAACGTAACCATCAAGGGCACCCAACTCGGTGATAATTCTGATATCACAATCAACAATTTCGACAATTAAAACTCTTTTCAGCATGAAAATACAACATACGACATACAGGAAAATCATAGCACTCCTCATCCTCCTGAGCAGTGTCAGTTCTCTGTTCGCACAGAGCAAGACCTATCATGTAACGGCAGAGGCAACAGACGGCGGCGATGGTTTGTCGTGGGCTCAGGCTATCACCCTGGAAAATGCATTGAGCCTTGCCAAGGCAGGCGACGAAATCTGGGTGAAAGGCTATGAGGATATTACTGGTCACATCTACAAGGCACCGAAGGGAGGTTTCGTTCTCCCTTCGGGCGTCGGCATGTATGGAGGTTTTGCAGGAGATGAAACCATCAAGAACAATCTCCCTACGGGCAGACACAAATATCAGATGAAGTATCAGACGGCTCTGGTGGGCGATATCGCCACCAACGACAAGGCGAGCCAGCAGCTGATTATCTACCCTGAGAACTCCACCCGCAACGACAACGCCACACACGTGCTGACCCTCCAGATGGGCGTAACACAGGACAACACCAACGACGGCAGCAAGCCAACCATCGTTTCCGGTTTCCTCATCGCAGCAGGTAATGCCAAGGGCGACAACTCGACTTCAGACGGCAGAGGCGGCGGCATCTACGTGGTGAACAACAGCAACGACAACAATGCCGGCAGCCGTTACTTCCGTATTTCGCAATGTAACTTTGCGAACAACTACGGCATGCGCGGCGGTGCCATCTATGTGGATAATTCCTGTACCAGCCAGCAGTCTGCCATCAGTTACTGCAGCTTTTTTGATAATGTAGCAGGCAAACGAGGCACCAGCGAGAACGAAGGTGGCGGCATGTGGATAGACGGAACAGCCACCGTCTACAACTGCAACATCAACAACAACACAAACGGCGGTATCCGACTTTCGAACACATCGAAAATCGTCAACTGCTCTGTAATTGCCAACACCGTATCGGCAGTAGACCTGACCACAGCCGGAGCATCAGGCAGCAATGGCGGCGGAGCAGTCTACAACACCGTGCTCTGGCATTGTACCACCCTCTGCAAGAATGATACCCGTCCGGTATTCAAATCCTGTGCCTTTTCCGAGGTAGAACCAGCAGGCGGCAAAGATGCCAACGGCAACGTACACATCAGCATCCAGAACCACACCACCAAGCCAGCACCTTGGTTTGTACAGAGTGTGGTAAACCTGGGCTATGACTTCTCCTTCAGCAGCAACCTCAAGCAGCTTATCAACACCTCGTTCCGCTTCGAGGAGACCTCAGCCCTTTATGGTGCAGGCGACCTGCAGTACTACCAGAACTACATCGAGAAAAGCAATCTGGAAGCCACCGGTTCCACCGACGTAAGAGGCAAGAAGCGCTATGAAAGCAGCAGCATCGACATCGGTGCCTATGAGTATGAGCGACTCATGGCAGGAAGAATCAGATACGTGATGCCTAACCGAGCAGGTAAAGGCGACGGCTCTTCATGGGAGAATGCCATGGACGATATTCAGAAAGCCATCAACGACCTGGCAGAAGATGCCAACGGCATGAAAGGCGAGGTATGGGTAGCAGAGGGAACCTACGAGATCAAGAACCGAATCGCTGAAGCCCAGAATGCGCCTACCTCCCTGCTGATGAAGGATGGTATCAGCGTATATGGTTCCTTCAAGGGCGATGAGACATCACGTGCCCAGCGCATTGCGGCGTCGACAGGCCTGAAGGAGCCTTGGAGGTGGCATCATCCATCCATCATCAAGGGCAACGGATATGAAAGCACCACCTGGAGCCCTACGGATGAGGAATGGAAGGTGACCAGCAGTTCCTATCACGTGGTATGGTTTGCCCCATTACCAGATGGCGGACAAGCCTTCTCTGACAATGTGTATCTGGAAGGATTCACCATAGAGGGTGGAGCCTACCAGGAAACCAACGATAAAAAATTTGAACCCGACTGCGGAGCCGGTGTCTATATGAACGACCCTAATGCCAAGCTGCGTTACTGCATCGTACGCAACTGTAATCCGGGCATCAAGGATACCGAGAACAAAACACCCCGTGGCGGTGGCATCTACTGCCGCAACGGTATGACGGAGGGTAACCTGGTGTATAACTGCTCGGCATACATGGGCGGCGGTATCTATATTGATGACGCCGGATTCGTAACCCGCAGCATGGTGACCAACTGTTCTGCCAACATGGGAGCAGGTGTTTATCTGAAGGGTGACGCAACAGACCCGAACAAAGCTTATTACCAGATTCTTGCCACCTCTGTGGTCAGCAACAATACCAGTACCCGAAACGGTGCTGTGTATGTAGACGGTCATGGACTGGTTATCAACAACACCATCACCAACAACTATACCACCAACACATCGGATGCCGCCGACAAGGAGTCATCCAATACGGGTGGTGTGTATATCAAGAAAAAGGGTCTGATAGCCAACAACATCATCTGGAACAACTCATTGCTGCAGAGCACTTCCAACAGCAACCATCAGGCTGCCAGGGCACAGGTTTATGCAGCCAGTCCAACCAAGGAGACCGTACAATTCTACAACAACGCCATCTCTGACGTAAACGCAGCCATCTGGAACAACACTTATCAGGTGGGAACCACAGCCCTCAACAATTACTATTCCGGAAAGGGATTTATTCAGGGCGGTGCGGATACACCTTTCTATACAACAGAAGACTTCAACAACAAGCGTGGCGTTATCACGGATAAGACAGAGATAAACTATTTCTGGGAGCTAAAGCAAGGAACCAGACTGCGCAATATAGGTATCAGTTATGCCCTCCTGCCATCAGCCTATCTGTATCAGCCACAGATTGACTTAAACGGAAAGCCTTTCAGCTTCACCCCTTCTACGGGAGCCTACATGCCAGACAACCATGACATTGTCTTCGAACTGAACAAAGCTACCAAGCGTCTGCGCATCTACTACGACCGTTCACGAGAACTGGTGGATGGTACAGGACAGTCGTGGGCAAACTGCTACACCTCTTCTGCCGTTGATGAGGTGATAGATTATCTTGCCACCATTCAGGATGGCGAAACGGTGAATGTCGTAGAAAAAGGAAGTACAACGAAAACTTCATTCACTATCAATAAAGAGGACGGCTACCAGTTTGAGATCTGTACCCGTGAAGGTATCTTTGCTCCAAAAACCGCTTATGTGAATGAGGAGAGCGATGCGAAGTCATGCACTTTCCGCATCCAGCCAACCGTGCTTCCACTTACCCTGTATGCCGGTTATCCAGCTTATTCGGAAAAGGATGATCCTACAGATTCCGACCGCAAGCCAATCCAATATCGTACCGAGGTAAACGGCAATATGGAAGGTTCCGAGCTCAGCGATGGTCTTTACCATCTGCTTCGCATAGAGGCAGGAGCCAACGTTACCATTGACGGCTATGTATTTACCCATGCATACGCTGCCGGCAAAGCCTATATGCCATACGGTGGCGGTGCCCTGATAGGCAGTGTGGATCAGATTAACGATCCTACCACTGTAAAATTCAAGAACTGCATCTTCGAGAACAACACTGCCATGAACGGTGCTGCTCTTGCCACCATGCCTGATGCCGAGAATGTAAACCTGGAACTGGAGAACTGCGTTATCAACAACAATACCAGTCAGGACATCAATGAGCAGCAGCTGACGGAATGGCCTTCTATCATCTATCTGAACAAGAGCGAAGGCAGCAACAACCAGCTTACGCTGAAGCACGTTACGATTGTAAACAATATAGGACTAGCACCAGAAACAAAAGACTTGGGGTCTACCTCTTATACAGCAGGTAACGTCGTTATTTACCAAGGCGCAACAATGGAGGGTTCTGCCGCCTACAACAGCATTTATCCTATCAACACATTAGGCGAAAATGGCGCCAAGAACTTCAGTAATCCAACCAAGGAAGTGGGCGCTAAAATGGTAGGAAATGTATATTACGGAGGCTACGCATCCTTCCATCCATTGACAAGTTCGATAGAGACGGATAAGATTATCAATCAGATTGCGATAACAACAGAAAATGCAACTGCGAAGGACATCACCGGGGGTTCACGTACCCTTGGTGGCAAGGCTGACTTTGGAGCCTACGAAGCAACCTTACCACAGGACGGACGTGTTATCTACGTGCGTTCTTATAACACAGAATGGATTGAAAATGATGCAACCGGCAAGGAGCAGATAGACGGTTCACCAAATTTTGATCTTCTGAACGATGATACTTCAGGAAAAGTATATAATGGAACATCATGGGATGCGGCTATTCATGGCAATGCTGTTTGCGATTTGAACCAACTTGAGGCTAATGACAATAACTTCTATGTTCGCCTTGCAGATGGTAAAATGATGGCTGCGACAAAAGATGTAAGTGCTTATTCGGAGTATCAGAAACCAACATCGTGGAAGAACAATACTGGAAAATACGCAGACAATTACTATGGTCCTATCTCTGGACATTATAGTCATTTCATGGTAAATGGATATATCAATGACTATCTCAAAGATGATGCGAATGCGGATCTTTACTGGAATGTTTATCAAGGCAATACCAACCACAAAGACAAGTATTCAGACAAAGATTTCAACCTGATCAACAACGACAGAAAAGAGCGCTATGTTAGCGGTCTGCAGTTCGCTGTAGAAAAGGCAGCAAAATATAATGAAGAGCATAAGAACGAATCAGGCTTCATACCAAAAGAAGTCTGGGTAGGAGCTGGTGTCTATACTGATTACAAGGGCTTTGTCATCAGAGACGGCGTCAAGGTTTATGGTGGTTTTCCTCATAAAGGTAATCCGAACATGGATGACCGCCTGCCATTGCTGTCACAGTACATTCCTGCACGAGGAGACAAAAAGGACAAGAAAAAATCTGATTACGAAACCATTCTGCAAATCAGAAGAGAAAGCCCTGTCTATAGAGACAACAACGATGTTTTGCAGCATAATATGGAAACGGAAATTAACAGTAGGAAGGTAGAGCGCCACTACGTGCTGTACCAGCCTGACGTCTGCGTACCTACATGGCATGTAGTTGGTAATGGATCTTCCACAACCACCCAAGCCAACAGTTACCGCTTTATACAAAATAACAGCTCTCATCCATATTACGCAAACTATCAGGGAAATAGTGCCAATGCGCCATACAATGTGAACATCTACAAGCAATACGAGAACGTGAAATGGGATGGCTTTACCATCCGCCATGGATACATTATCAATTATGAGGCAAACCGTGATGGCGGTCCTGGTGTTCGTGTTTTTGACAACGTAGAATTGGAAAACCTCGTCATTGTCAACAACCTAAACCACGGCTACCGAGTTCGTGGAGGTGGACTCTATATGGACGGACAGAACTCCAAGATATCAAACAGTTATCAGTTTAACAACTATGCCACAAATGCGAATTCCGTATCCAAAGCCAAAGTGCCAGATGATACATTCAAGAAAAACAATACGGACTACGGAACCCAAGACGTTTATGGTGGCGGTGCTTATATGATTGTAGGCACAGGTTTCAACATGGTTGTAGCCAAGAATCGTGTAAGGGGCACTAACGAGGGTGGAGGTGGAATCTTTATTGAAACAGCAACCTTCTACAATAACACGGTGGCATATAATATGGTTGAAAATATAGATAAAGGTAGTGGAATCATGCAATGGAGTGGTACCAACACAGGACTAAGTTCCTCTCTGTCTCTTTATAATTGCATCATATATGGAAATATCAATAATAATGGCGGAACAAATTACGAAGTAGGTTCTAAATCTGTGAATAATTTCAAAACTCCACATAGTTGTTACCTACCTTCTTGCACAGATGAATTGAATAATATTTTCGAGAAAGACCCAAAGAACCTCATCAGGTCCGCTAATCCATTTGCAGATGGAGATAATGCAAAGAATACGCTCGATTTTCGTCTGGCAGCAAACAGCGAGTGTCTGAATGCAGGTACAGAAGACCTGAATCAGAACAAAGAAGCAAAAATAGCGTCTCTGCCTTCTAAAGATATGGACTTTACTAACCGAATCAAGGACTGTACAGTGGATGTCGGTGCCTATGAGGCAGATAATACTTCCAACATTACGGCGCAGGAAAAGAAGAACAGCGAAGGAAAGGTTGAAGCCTACATTTACTACGTAACCCAGAACGGCTACGGCAACCGAAGCGGAGACAGCCCGAAAAATGCTGCTTGCGCTGACAAGCTGCAAAGCGTGCTGACTGCAGCAGGCAAACTGTTTGAGGAAAAGAACAAGGGCATTACTGATAACACCAAGAAGAGTAAGGTATATGTAAAAGTAGCTGGTTATCAGGCTGACGAAAACGGAAACCGCTTCGTTTATCATGCCAACACCCTGGCTGACCCTAAGGACCCACAGAGCTACACCTTCCTGATTCCTAACGGAGTCTGGCTGATGGGTGGCTATAATGAGGGTACGCAAAAGAATGGAGAACCTATAGACTATAATTGGGATAAAGACAAGCGCGACTGTATCAGCACTTACCAGACGGTATTAAGTGCGAAGACAGAAGTAAAAGAAGGTTCCACCGTTACCCAGGAGGTGAACGGTTACCACACCGTGTGCTTCGGCAAATGGCCTACGGGTGAATTGGATGATTACAATACATCAGCCATAGAATATCGTGCTGTGATAGATGGCTGTCATCTGATAGATGGTAATGCCAGCGACAAGGCTGGCTTCAAGAGTATGGGCGGTGCTGCCGTCGTACCTAAGAAAGCCCACGTACGCAACTGTCTGATTACAGGTTGTGAAGCTACCAAGGGCGGTGCTCTCAGTCTGCTCAAGGGTAGTATGGTGAGCGGTAGTGTCATCCTCAACAACAAGGCACAGGAAGGTGGTGCCATCTATGCACCAAGAACCACCAGCCAAATAGAAGAAAAGAAAGGTTTCCATGCCTACGTCATCTCCTGTACCATCGTCAAGAACGACGCTACCATAGGCGGCGGCATCTATCAGGAAGACAACACGCTGATTGGCGGTAACTCTGTGATTTGGGGCAACACAGCACAGACCGACAATAACATCAGCGGAAAGGTAGACATCCTATCTGCCGACTATCTGCAAGGCACCGGTTCGCTGACCACAAAGTTCTACCCATACAACTACTGTTTCGTAGAAAAGATGTCGCTGCCAGCCAACATGATGAATACGGAAATGAGCAGCGACTGGGAGAGCTATTTCAAGGATGAAACCTATTATGTGCCTCGTGCATACTCACCATTGATTGGCAATGGTGTAGATAAAGCGTACATAGAGGCATGGAAGGACTATGGCATCAGCGACTACGATATCACGGGTAAAACCAGGACCCTGAGAGAGAGACAGACTGCAGGTGCATTCGCACTAGAATTGCCTACATTTGACACGACCAAACTGCTGAGACGCCTGTTCGTATCACAGGAAGGTGGCGAGCTGGTGAATGATGCAGATATACAGAAATACTATGGCCGTTCCTTCCTCACTCCGTTCAACAGTCTCGATGCTGCCCTCGATTATATCAATGAGGCAAGGAAACAGAAAGTGGCTACTGAAGCTACCCATTTCGAAATTCTGATGACGGGTGGAACCTACAAGCCGGGCAAGATGCGAAAGGATAAAGACCTTTCTCCTGAGCAGAACACGATAGACCGCCGTCTGCAGAGTTTCACGATTCCTGTGAACGTAGATATCTATGGCAGTTTCTCTGTGGAAGACAATTACTCATCTGACCCTAAGGATGCTGTTCCTACAGAAAGTTTTACCAGCCTGGGTAATATAACCTTGCGTCCTGAAATGAAAATCAAGGATATCCTGAGTGAGCGCAACAAGAACCACATGGCAGACAACAACAAAAACGGATTGATAGAGCCATGGGAGTTCCAGAATCCTACGATTCTTTCCGGTGACATCAAGGCATCTGAAAAGGAGCGTAATGTATATCATGTGGTCTACAGTAATGCGGGCACCACAGGTTCTTCGGCTACAGCGAACAATGAAGTCGTATTAGACGGTATTACCATCATGAACGGTGAGACCATGACAGAGCTGAAGACTCAAGAAGGAGGAACTACCGAAATTGCCGAGATTGGTCGTGGAGGTGGTATCTACACCAACCGCGTGAACTATACATTGAACCGTTGCCGACTGATGAAGAACTCCGGTCTGCATGGCGGAGCTATCTATGCCAACAATGCAAGTCTGGATATCATCGGCAGTACGATCAGCGGTAATAGAGACGTATCGGAAAAGGCAAGTCAGGATGAGATTGCCTTGCCTGGTAAGGGAGGAGCCATCTATCTCTATCTCACGGAATCAAAGAATGGAAACCTGCATATCATCAATTCGCTCCTTGCCAACAATGATGTGACCTGTGGCAAGATTACAAGCACAGAAAGCTCGCAAGGTGGTGCCATCTATATCCGTAGAGCTATGACTGCGGGCTATCAGGATGCCTACATCGTGAACAGCCTCATCGTGAACAACAAGGCAAAGGAAGATGGAGCCATCCATGTGGAGAACGAGGTAACAAGCGGTACTATTACACCTATTTTATATAATACCGCCATTTGGGGAAATGAATCAACTGGTAATAGTGTTCTCCTCAAAAGAGAGCACATGCGCAACTGCGCCTGGGATGAATTACCGGAATCTACAGCTTCGACGACAAAAGATGGCAACATCAAGCTGAACAAGGAGAACATTGCATCAGATGGTCCACGCTTCACGGAGCCTACAACCATCAAGGGTTACGAAGGCTATAAACTGGATGCCAAATGGAATCCACAGGCTATCTCTGTACTTACGGATGCAGGTGATGGAAGAAAGGATGCAAACGTTGCAAACGAGGCACACGAGGAAGGTAAGTATTTTGATTGGTGGAATAAGCACAAGGATCGCCTGGAAGCTTATGGTTATCGATCTGAGTATATCCGTTCTGCCAACAGCAGCAAGGATTACTTCAGATACGTTGGTCCGAAAGACGAGAAAGGTGTAGTGACAGAAAAGCCTATCGACATCGGTATGTATGAATTCCAGTATGTACTCAAGTTTACAGACCTGGAAAGGGTTTATATCGGAATGACACAGGAAGGCGAAGGTGATGGTAGCAGTTGGGCTAACCAAAGCACCGACCTCCGTGGTGCCATCATTGCCATGGCCAACCCATCAGGTAACTCATCTACAGGTCCTGGTACAGGAATTACCAGCAAGAGACAGGTATTCGTTCGTGGCGGTACTTATTATTCGCCAACCTACTCTAGCGGTGATGCCTTCTCACTCTATGTGAATGATGCCGATAAGGCTCAGTATATTGAATCGATAGAGCTCGTGGGTGGTTGTACGGGCAAGAAGATAAATGGTAAAGAGGAACAAGACTTCAGTAACCCATCGGTACTCGTTGAGAACCCGACAAAGGTGAACGAAACCAAGAACTTGCTCAATATCACCACCAATGGTAAGCCGGTAACGATATCGGGATTCACATTTACCAATATGAGCAACCAAAAAGACTATGGTGTGGGAATAAATGCGATGGTTAATAATGACAAAGCCGGAACGGGAAAAGAAATGGTTATTCATCACTGTTCCTTCCGACATAATAAAGGCATAGCGTTAGACATCGATAATACTGCCAAATTAGGTACACGAATGTGGAATATCCTCTTTGCTGATGGAGATAATGACGCCATTAGACTTAATGATTCACAGAGTATGCATTTTGTAAATGTTACCTTTGTAAAAAACAGACTTAAGGCAATTGATGGCACAGCTAGCGTCTATAACTCATTAGCATGGCAGAATGGAGACAATTCCATTAAGGAAGGAGCAGATAGATACAACGTAGTTTTCCCAAATGATGTAGCAAATGGAGATGTATTAAAAGGACCAAACTTTGTTGATCCTGAAAAAGAGGATTACAGAATACGACCAAGCCTGCTCCTACTTGACAAAGGTAGCAATACTAAATATATTGATAAGACCGATCTTAAGAAAGAATCGACTGTTGCTGAGACCTTTGCCAAAGAAAAGGACTTGGGCAATACTGCTCGTCTGATTGGCGACAACATAGACATCGGCGCATACGAGTGCGACACGAAGCTGAAATCTATTATATATGTGAAGTCTGTACTGACAAATGGAACAGGTGAAAGTTGGGATAACCCAACCAACGACCTGCAAGGTGCCATCAACCTGGCTGAGCTTTATGCAAACAAGAATCCAGGTGAATATGGCTACGTCTTCGTAGATAGAAATCTGAAGGCTGATAATGTCAACATCAGTATGCCAGGCGTCAAGATGTTTGGTTCGATGCGCGAAGAAACCAGTTCGGCAACGGGTAAAACAGAGTCTGAAAAGACAAAAGCTATTGTAACAGACCTCCTTACTCAGAGAAAAGGAATCATTGAGTCTTCCAGTCAATCTGCCATCAATGGATTGACACTCAATAACACGAATACTGATGCAACATCTATTGTTGATGGATTCAAGGTTTCTGGTGCAGTCAGCCTCCAGGGCAACAGCATGCTATCGACCTCGATCATAGATGGCAACATATCTGGCGATGCAAATGGCATGCTCTACAACAGTCTGGCATTAGGAACCGTAGAGAATGTGAAGGCCGTCAATGTAACAGCTTCCGGCAAATTACCAGAAACATCTGATTATGCTGCCAACAGATCACCTGTAACCACCGATGATAAATATAATAAATATGTGAAAGATGAATACTGGAAGTACCAGCTTGACGAGACTTCAAAAGACATCAATGCCAATGCAGACGCAACAGCAACCAACGAATGCATCGACATGGTGATGCACAGCTATGACCTGGCCGGCAACAAGCGCATCAGAGACAACGTTGATAACGGATGTTTCGAGACTTGGTACCTGACAAGCGATGCAGAAGCAAAGAAAGCGGATTATCCTCATGGAAAATCTGTGGTCTATGTCATGACAGAAGACAAGGAGCTGAAACTCGACTATGACTTCTATACAGAAACGAATCCGTTCAGCCCAGGCTTCCTGCTCTTGAAGCACCACGCTGGATTAAGAGGCATCAACAGTTATGTAAGCCTCACCAACTTTGCCGTGGAAAGAAACCTGAAGAAAGGAACCAACTTCTTCTCCATGCCATTCAAGGCTACAAAAATGGAGGTATCGGAATCTAAAAAACCTGAAACTAGTGGCATAATAGCCTACTACTATGATGCTGCAACTCGTGCTAAGTACGACTATAAGTTCGAACCTGGTGAAAAGAGTGAAGCATGGGTAAGAGGCGTAGACAACCAGCGAAACTTTACCGCAGGTTTCAGAATGGATGCCACAGAAGCCAAGACCGTCCGTTTCTACGGAACCAGTTACACGGAGAGAGACGGCAGAACCAACAGGAGCCTGCTTGACAAGATTACCCTGGTACAGAACAACAACAAGCAGCCATGGTCGAGCAGCAATGGCGGCGGTTTGAAGTTCACCCACAAGGAGAACATGGGGTGGAATCTCTTCGGTTCGCCTTATCTCTGCGCCATGAACTATAGCGATATGGAGTATGGCAGAGTCATCTATCAATGCGAAGAAAACGGCAACTACAAGGTCATCAATACCTATGATTCTAACACGGGTAATTCAACGGATGGCTACATCCCGGCAATGGATGCCGTGTTTACGCAGACTGCCACTCTGGATAATTCAGAAAGCGTGATAGTAAACCATTCGGAAGCAAAGGCGACAACAGCCTATCAAGCAACCCGAGCGCTCGACATCGCCATCACCCAGAACAGCAGAACAAGCAGAGCCAGCAACGGCACTCCTGTAGATGACCAGCTCCAGCTGAACGCAGTTCCTGCACAGGAGGCGAAATCTGACTTCGACCTGGGAAGCGACGGCGTGAAATGGATGACCAGCCAGAATGCTCAGATCTATGCTACCCGCAACGGCGGACGCTACTCGCTCCTCTCTGC
>ERZ1026776.953-NODE-953-length-17908-cov-91.037417_pt1 | contig 17908 bp, 15 predicted proteins | sample MGYA00380125_ERZ1026776 | MGnify/ENA primary metagenome ERZ1026776 (study PRJEB33269, sample SAMEA4719761) | human gut metagenome | biome: human-associated habitat; feature: organic feature; material: feces | place: Cameroon | collected 2013-10 ...
TCCACGTATGGACGGATGGTTTCCACGCCGCCCTGCATCGTAGGGATGGCATAACTCTGGCCCTGCAAGCCTACACCCTTGCCCATGACGGCACCGAAATGCAGGCGGGCTATGCGGGCAGCTCCACCACCATGCATGCCAGCCAGATTGCTGCCAAACACAAAAATCTCGTTCTCCTTTAATGAATCAATCCAGCGAGGAGTGATTCTTCCCTTCTTCTTATCTTCCATATTGCTATTATTAAATATGTTTTTGCTTATATTAGCCGCTTCCTCGCAGCACATTCTCGAAGACATCATTCTCGGCATCGACATCTTCGGAGCACTTTCGATACATGCGTCTTTATCGCCGAACGACAGATAGCTTCCGTATTCCGATGCATCGAAGTATCTCTTGAAATAAGGAATCACCACATCGTGCATCATCTTCTGGCAACGCTGGGTAACGGCTGAATGGGATATGCCCAACTGCGCAGCTACGTCCTTGCCCCGGAATCCCTCTATATAGAGCATCTTCAGGATGATGCTGTTCTTGCTGTCTCTGCCATAATAGAAATTGCCGATATCCTCTATCGTCTGGTAAAGATCGTGCTCAAACTGGTTGTCGGTCACGTCAAACTGCATCTTGCGGCTTTCTTGCCTTGCCTCGAAACTCTCGAAACGATGCTCCTTTACCACCTCCTTCAGTTTGTCGAGCAGCAGGAACCGGAAACCATTTACCATCCAGGTCTTGAGTGACATGCTCGGCTTCCGGTCTTCCAGCGGCTTGAAGTCGTGTTCGCAGAGATAGAGATAATATTCGTGGGCCAGCGAATAAAAGTCCATGCCAGGCTTGTGCTGCAGGTCATATCGCTTATCGTAGATGCAATAAGCCACCCGGCAGTATCCGTAGTAATACTCCCTTACTATTCTGGCATCGGCATCCTTGAAGCCCTGCAGAATCTCATCATCCGATAAGCTTTCCAATGCCTTCTTCTGAAAAACAGTTTCTGAAAAATTCTTTTCTTTCTTCATATCGATTCGATATTCTAAATTCGTTTGCAAATATATACTTTTTCTTTGAGAAACAGGAGGAATAGCTCCCTTTTTTCTCTTCTCTATGATATTAAAAGAGAAAAGAGGAGTAAAAATTAAGCAGGTATCGAAAAAAAATGCATCCGCCTTTTTACTTTTCCCTTTTCTGAAGGTCATATAATCGTAACGTTCATAAAAAACGAATATGAGTATAAATGACAAAGGCATAGTGGACACGCTGAAGCAATCGCCGGAGAACGGATTCAGAATGCTGATGATGAAATATCAGGAAGCTGTTTATTGGCACATCCGTCGATTGGTGGTTTCGCATGATGATGCACAGGATGCTTCGCAGGAAACTTTTGTGAGAATCTATCGCTCGTTCAATCAATATCGGGGCGACTGCTCGCTGAGAAGTTGGATTTACCGCATCGCTACCAACGAGGCTTTGCGGCTCATCAGCAAACGGAAACAGGAAGAGGTTTCTCTGGACTCAGAATCAACGGGCATCAGTCTCATCCCAGCTGATAATTATATCGACTTCGATGATAAGGTGGCGGTGAAACTGCAGAAAGCGATTCTCTCGCTTCCGCCTAAACAGCAGCTGGCATTTAATATGAGATATTACGATGAACTCGGATTCGACGAAATAGCGAAGGTTGCTGATTCCACGCCAGCCAGTATCAAGGCAAGCTATCATGTTGCCAAGGAGAAAATTATCAAGTACATGAATTCGAACGATTAAGTGAGAGTTCTGTGAGTTTAAAAATGGTTATTCAAAATGGAAAAGAATATGGATACAAATTTTGATTTGGGTAAGGTGGGCAAACGGATGCCTTACTCTACGCCAGAAGGATTCTTCAAGGAGATGGAAGCCAATATCTTGGAGCAGGTGAAGAATGATAAACCTCAGCCTGTCAGGATACAGCCGAAGAAGCGACCTCTGATGAAGGTGATATGGGCGGCTGCAATGGCTGTAGCAGCATCGGTAGCAGTACTCCTGGTACTCAACATCGATTTCTCAGCCTCTTCTTCCCAGCCTTCTCAGGCAGGTAATGAGATACAGGCGGTAGATCAGGCTTTTGCGCAGTTGTCTTCTGCCGATCAGGCTTATCTGCTCGATGTATATCAGGAGGATGTGTTCCTCAATAATTAAATAGATTCAATCATGTTTTAATGTAATAGAGTTATGAAAAAGATTTTAGGTATTTTGATGATGGTCATCGCCATGATGACGGTTACTACAAGTGTATGTGCACAGGCGCCTAACCAGAAACAGCGCCTCAGTCGTGAACAGTTGGCAGATAAGCAGGCCCAGTACATCTCTCATAATTTGGGGCTTGATGAAAAGACTAACGCTAAGTTTATCGAGACCTATACGGATTATCAGAAAGAGGTATGGGCTTTAGGACCTCGTCCTCGTCACAAGAAGGGCGAAATGAAAACGGATGCTCAGACCGAACAGGAAATCAAGCAGCGTTTTGAGAGAAGCGAGAAGATTCTCAACATCCGCCAGAAATACTACAAGAAGTATTCCCAGTTCCTGACCCAGCAGCAGATTCAGCGTGTTTACGAACTGGAGCGCCAGATGATGAAGCACTTTGCTCAGAAAGGTCCTCGCAAAGGAATGGGTAAGGATGGAAAGGCAAGACCCAAAAGAATGCAAGGTTCTGCGCAGCAGAAGTAAAACAGACAGAAATATTTAGGTAATAATATATTAGTCCTCTTATTTCAGGAAAAAATTACTTTCTATATTTAAATATATGCGAATGGCGATTGGTGAAAGAGCATACACCAATCGCCTTTTCTTATTTTGATACAAATATCTCTATCATCTTTCCCTGTGAGATCTTTTCTCCATTATTTCTTTCTTGTTCTCCCATGCCAGAATCAGACCGATGACGCCGGCATAGCTCTTTCTGCCACCTTCTACATGGTTGCCTCTCAGATAGAGTTCAAAGAAGAAATCCTGGGCGGCATCCAGTGCCTTGCATCTTTTGCCCTGCCAGTACTGGCGGTCGCTTTTCAACAGACTGATCATCTCAGGACGGATATGTTTCAGATATTTCTCACCCTCCTTTTCGCCGAGGATATCGAATACATTATATAATACATGGGGCAGAATGTGGTAATATCCGCTGAATCTTACCTGCTTATCTGCCGATGCCGTACAGACGAGATAACTGTAGAAATTAGCCTCTCCTTCGTTGGCAATACCCAGAAAATGAGCAAATTCATGGGCATAGGTAGCCGGATAATCATGCGCCCGGATATCGCCGTTCAGCGTAAATTCGCAGAAGAACGGACCCATGCTGCCGGTTACACCCGACATAGAACTGAGGGGCGTAAACACCATCGTCTTGGCATGAGGATGCTGGTTGAAAGGTGGATTAATGCCCTCCCGATATCCTATCTTGTTATATTCTTTCAGAACCGCATCCCGCACCCGATTCTTCAATTTATCATCCACGATACCATTGAATTTTTCACTCTTCCCTCTTCGTTCTTCACTTAAATAGTTGAGGCTGTCGGCATACTGGTAGGCAAATTTCCTGAACTTCTCTTTCGAAACCTCAGCAGGCTGCATGCCTACTCTGTAATAGATAACGGGCTGCGAATAGTTCAGTCCCCAAGCAGCATAAAACCATACATATACCCACAGCAGATATTCTATCACCCTTCCGAAAACCGCCTTTTTCTTCGGATAGCCGCCACTCTTGGCAGCAAGAAAGATGAATCGTCTGGCGAGTTTCCTGCGTAATCCAATCTCGTAGATAGGATAGAGGATGACCCAGGCGATGCTGAGAGCGATGAAAATATCGCCCACGGCAAAAGGGAAGATGCCCGAGATGGGCGAGAGAAGGGTGCCGATAACGGGATAAACATGGTAGGTGTAGATGACTCCCCAGAGAGGTATCATCTTGGTAAGGGTGACGAGGATGAGCAACAGCAGCAGTATCCAATGGCGCCACTTCATTCTGTCGAGTCGTAAAGTATCTAATATCTTCATCTTGTTTCTTGTTTTTTATCTTGTATTGTCTCTTGAACAACGTTTTTTTTGCACTTTTTGCCCCTGATGTGCAGAGATGGTGCAAAAATACAAAAGTTTTCTGAATTATTGACAGGCTATGTTTGTTTTTTTAGTAATTTTGCCATATTAAAAGTTGAACTTAATAAATAGAGGAGGAGTTATCATGAAACAGACACTGGAATCATTCGAGGCTATGAACCTTGAATATGAGAACCTCTATAATGAGGACGATGAACGTAGAGAATATAATTCAGTCTGGTACAGCTAATAACAATGTATTTTAATAAGGCTGTAGCAGGATTGTTGAATTTGTATTACATATAAAAAAGATCGTTAGGATAATGAAAGACTATGCCATAGTTACTAAAGAAATGATGTAACATAGGCATAGTCTTTTTTCATGTCCTTTCCTTGCAGGCTGTCCTTTCCTTGCAGGCTGTCCTTTGCTATGCATTTCTATTTTTCGAAGTGCTGGTAATCCTTGCTGTGCTTCCAGTCGCCTCCCCATCTGAATCCCTTCGCCTTGAAAAGCCGGTAGCAGAGGTCGCCTTTCTTAATCATATAAACATGATTCTTGCTGCGGTCCAGATAAGGGCGGGCGGTGGCTGGCTCTACCACTTCCTTGCCGTTCTTCAGCCGTTTGTGGTAAGGATTGTAGAGGGTGTTGATGTCTACGGCAAGTCCCCTTCCGTGCTTCGATACCGTATGGGTATGCGAGATGAAGCGGAAGTTGAAACTGGAGGAGTTGTTGGCTCTCATCGCCCTTTCGTCGTCGGCATCCCAGTAGTCAATGAGTCTCATCCGCTCTATCGGATATTTTGCCTCGTATAGCTTTTTCAGAATGTCGAGCACATCTGCCGCTATCGCCCTGTTCACCACCATTTCTCCTACTATCTTTCTGCCGTCCTTGTCTACGTGCAGGCATCTCAGATATCGCAGTTCGCTTCTTGCTACGGTACAGTTCTTCTTGTATGTCTTGCCCTGCATCAGACGGAAGATGTCATCAGGAATAGTGGAGATGGAGAAGAAATGCTTCTCTCCCAGTTTTCTGATGGTTTGCTCGCTGACGGTTTCTCCCGGCTTCTGCGCCTTGGATGGAAGGCAGAAAAGCATGGAAATAAACAGGCATATTATTAAAATCCTTTTTGCTGTCATCATGCACCTCCTTATTTTGCTACGGGAATATAATGCGAATCCTTGATTTCACCTATCACGATGATGCTGTGCAGACTTCCTATGCAGTCGATGTTTCCCAGCGTGTTGAGCATGAAGTCCTGATAGGCTTTCATATCGCGGGCATATACCTTGATCTGGAAGTCATAATCGCCGGTGGTGTTGTAGCACTCCGTTATCTGGTCGATGGTCTGCACGGTATCCATGAATTGCTGAATCAGGTCGTGGGTATGCTGTTTCAGACGGATATTGCAGAGCACGATGACGTTGTGACCCATCTTGTGATGATCCACTATCGCTCCATATCGCTGGATGTATCCCTCACGCTCCAATCGCTTCTGCCGCTCGAAGGTGGGAGAAGGGGAGAGGTGTACTCTTGCGGCAAGTTCCTTCACGGTGAGTCGCGAGTTCTGCTGCAACAACTTGAGTATCTTGATGTCGATTTCGTCGAGATTTTCTTCTGTAGCCATTGTTTCTTTATTTCTGATTTTACCTGTTCCTGCAGAATAATATTCTGCTGATTTGCTTAATTCGCTGCAAAGATAGTATATTTTTCTGAATTACGGAGAATATTTGGCAGATAAAATTCTTCTTCTTACCTTTGCACTCGCAATTCCGGATGCAAAGAGCCGTTCATCATCAGATAATGGCAAAATAAGAGTCATTCATCATCTAAAAATATAGGAGATAAAATAATGAGCAACGTAAGAAATATACATTTTGAGGCAGTGGGCAGCTATTTGCGCCCTGCAGAGTTGAAGGAAGCAAGAGCCAAGTTTGCTGATGGCAAGATTTCTGCCACCGACCTTCGCAGCATAGAAGACCGTCTGATTACTGAGGTCATCAAGCAGCAGAAGGCGCATCGCCTGCCTTATATCACCGATGGCGAGTTCCGCCGCAGCTATTGGCATCTCGACTTTATGTGGGGATTCAATGGCGTGGAGCATATCGAACTGGAGCATGGCTACCAGTTTCATGGCGAGGAGACAACCAAGGGTTCTATTCAACTTACCGGCAAGATTACCGGAGAAAATCATCCTTTTATCAAGGATTTCCTCTTTGTGAAGCAGTTTGAGGAGTTGGATGCCAAGGGCGGATATATCTTCGAGGCAAAGCAGACGGTTCCGGCTCCGGCACAGTTCCTTGCCGAACTGTTCCGTGGCAAGAATGCCGAGAATACCCGCAAGTTCTATCCTAACACCACCCAACTGATAGAGGATATAGCCCAGGCTTACCGCACCTTCTTCCAGGAGATTTATGCAGCCGGTTGCCGCACCATCCAGTTGGATGACTGCACCTGGGGAATGATTGTGGATAGTGATTACTGGAAGGCTAAGGTGGGCACTGGGTTTACCCTTGAGCAGGAAGCCCTGCAATATCTGAAGGTGAATAATCTTGCCATCGAGGGCAAACCGGAGGGGTTGACCATCAACACCCACGTATGCCGTGGCAATTATCATTCCTGCTATGCCACTAAGGGTGCCTACGATGCCGTGGCTCCTTATCTTTTCGCCCATGAGGATGTGGATACCTTCTATCTGGAGTATGACGATGAGCGTTCGGGTGGTTTCGAACCATTGAAGTATGTGGCAGATGGCAAGAAGGTGGTGCTGGGTCTGGTAACTTCCAAATCTCCGGTGCTGGAGGATAAGGCTACGGTTATCGCCCGCATTCACGAGGCTGCCAAGTATATCCCTCTCGATCGCTTGAGCCTCAGTCCTCAATGCGGCTTCGCCTCTTGCGAGATTGGTAATAAGCTGACCGATGCTGAGCAATGGGCAAAGATAGATTTGGTGAGAGAGATTTCCGAGGAAGTTTGGGGATAATGATATATTCAAGGAGAAGATGTGTTGTCTGTCATGGCTGCACATCTTCTCTTTTTTTATTTACTTTTTATCAAAAATGTTTGGTGTTTTCATGAATTACTAGTAACTTTGCACCCCGAAATTTAAAACATCATTCATTAAGATTATCAGAGAAAATGGAATATATGTCTCAGGAAGGCTACGATGAGCTCGTGGCCGAACTTCAACACATGGTTAACGTAGAGTTGCCAGCCGTTCGCGATGCGATAGCTGAGGCTCGCGACAAGGGCGACCTCAGTGAGAATTTCGAGTATCATGCTGCCAAGCGTGAGCAGGGCAAACTGTTGAGCCGCATCAGCTTCAAGCAGAAGGTCTTGGAGAATGCCCGTGTCATCGACAAGTCTCGATTGAAGAGTGATACCGTTGGCTTGTTGAGCAAGATTAAGATTACCAATCTCGCCAACAAGTGCAGCATGAATTATACCATAGTAAATCCTCACGAGGCAGATCTCCATAGTGGCAAGATTTCCATCAAGTCGCCTATCGCCAAGGCCCTTCTGGGTAAGAAGGCAGGTGAAGAGGTCATGGTAAAGGTACCAGCCGGCTTGCTCAAATTCCGCCTGGATAGCGTGGAGCTATAATGTATTCTTTAAAAGGAAAACTCCCGATAATTTGAAACTGATCAAACTATCGGGAGTTTCTCTTTTTATTCTAATATTTTTCCAGAATCTTATTCAGTAAGAAGGTGGCATTTTGGTTTCTTGCCACACCCTTCTGTATCTTATAAGTATAGGTAACATCCGTGCCCAAATCTATCTCGAAACAATAGTTGTGGAATTTTCCTGATGCATCATTCTCCATCTTTGAAAGTTCCAGGTCGTGGGTAGCAATGATACCGCTCACCGGCTGTTTGGCAATGGCTTCGAGGAACTTTCTCGAACCATTCAGCTTATCCAATGAATTCGTTCCCTTCAGAATCTCATCCAGAATAATCAGCGTTCGGAGTGGCTCCTTATTGTCTTCTCCACTTTCCCTGCAGAATTTTCCCTCTGCACTTTCCCTGCAGAACTTCAGCAGCTCCTCCAGTCTTATCAGCTCAGCATTAAAGTAAGAGATGCCATGCGTCAAATCATCGGTGGTTCTCATGCTCGAGAACAATCTGAAACGTGAAATCTTCAGCTGATCCGCAAACACCGGCATACCCGCCATTGCCAGGATATAGTTCACGCCCAGCGAACGCAGGAAGGTACTCTTTCCCGCCATGTTGGCTCCGGTGATGATATAATAGTTGTCGTCCTTGATGGTGAAATCATTCTTCACCGCCTTGGCACCCAGGAAAGGATGATAGAGATTCTTACCCTCGAACACGATTTCCTGACTTCCGATTCCTGTATTTTCAGAAGCATCGTTTTCAGAACCAGCTTCCGGACTTCCCGAAACAAATTCCGCCTCTTCCGCCTCCGGATGATTATATCTGAAATCCGCCATCGAAACCATCGCATCCATCTCGCTGATGATATGCATCCATTCCTCCATCTTCACCATATAGGTATTCTTCCATTTCAGAAAACTGCGAACCAGGAAGAAATCGCTCAGCATGAAGGCATCGGTGAAGAAAAGACCCAGGAAGTTGCCTCTTCTGTCATACCCCTTCAATATCTTTTCCAGTTGGGCAAAGGAAGGCAGGGCATCTGCCAGGGAATTCTGCATCTCCTTGCCTAATTCGCTATGGAAATTGCGCCTGTTGATAAGCTGGAGTATCTGGGCATAGGCGATGAGCTGATGGCGAAGCTTGCCGCCATTGCTGTCTATCTTGTCAAGTGTCTGCTTGCAGACGAAGAATACCACCATGTATTGAACCAACACCCACCACAGGGCGAAATCCACCGAAACCATATCGCATATCGATAAAATCACGGAACCGATGACTCCGATAATCAGCAGCCATCCGATAACGAGCGAAACCGGAGATCCAAACCATGCCGGCACCTCCATCTTCGAAACCTTCTGCATCGCATCCACCACCGCAGCAGAATCAATCTTCTTCATCTTGCCATTCACCATTTTGCCATCCGCAGTTTGGCTTCTGTTCTTTTCGCCAAGTGCCAGGAATTCCATTCGCCAGTTTTCGCCTTCTCCAGCCAATTCCTTCTGTAAATCCCTTCTTCTTTTGATATCCTCCATGCTCAGAGGCGTTTCCCGGGTAAGATTCCTGGCGAGTGCCTCCGAACCGCCCGATGTGATGGTTCGGCAGATGCGGTTGAACAGCGAACTCTTGCCGAAGACATCGAGGTCGAAGGAATAAGGATGCTGCGGATTCTGATAGGAATCGCCCGTTTCGAAAGGCGAGAAATCGCCCTCCCAAGCCTTGATTTCGTCCTGATAAACCTTGAGCAAAGCCGAAAGATGCTCTATCTTCTCCTTGTTCTTGTCGTCAAGTCGTCTGATTCCCAGATAGGCAATCAGGCACAACGCCGCACCCATCAGATAGTTCTGCGTATCTCCATCCAATGCGAAATAGCAGATCAGGAAGGCGAGGATGCCGCCAAAAGCCAGCAGCTCGCCCGTTATAAATCCCGTATTCTTACGCTTCAGGGCAGCCACCTCAGAAGCATATCGGCTTACATATTGTTGATAATTCTCCTTGATATTCATTTTAATTTTACATAATAAGTTAAATTCGTTAACATTAACAAAAAAAAAGGTATTTAATCTTTGTTTGTAACGGAAAAACTCGTAACTTTGCAGCAGAGTTCATCCATCATTTGAAGGAAGGAAATCGAAGGACGTTAGGCCAAGATGCCTTGCGTCCTTTGCTGTTTTATAAGACAGAACTCAATCTACGTTCATATAGCTTTTCTATCTTATTACGTTTTTTATCCTTTCCTTCCAGCTTATAGGCTGTAAGCAAATAGTAATAATAATAGGGGTGTTCTTTTTCCTCAGAGTCGATTCTTTTTGCCTCTTTGGGCTCAAGTACAATTACGTATTGTTCTGTCTTATCATATATGTACGTCCTTTTTTCGCGTCCGTTTTTTGTTGAGAAGATCAGCATATTATCTTTTTTATGCTCTTCTATATGATACTTTATCCAATGTAAACGAACACTTCTTGCTTTGTCATATTCTCTGTGGTTAGTTGAATAATCAACTACCTTTGTCGTTAAATGCCAAAATAACATTTCCAGTTTGTCCATTCCTTCCTTAGGAATTGGATAGATTTTCTTTTCTCGAAAAGAGAATTTATTATTATTCTGTATATCTCTATTGAATACGCCTCGCAAAGAGATTGTTCTTTGCGCTGGACTCATAGAGTCAACTTCGAGTAGGGCATTATATTGCTTTAAAAGATTGTACATTATTTTAAATTTATAAAAAAGAGGTTCAACTTATTCGATGAATTTGTATGCGATAAGTCAGGGCAGTGTTTTTTTATTTGTGCTATGACCTTTTCTTTGGCACTGCTTTTTTTTTCTTGAACATTAATTTCGTACGAGATAGCACCCATTAATAAATCTGTTAGCTGTAACAGAAGACTTTCTTCTGAACGAATGCATTGTACTTTTTGGAATACTCCATACTTAACGTTTAGAATGTCCTGTAATTTTGTGACTTTTGTGTTTGACCATGTGTCTTTTATGTCAAGATATACATTATAATGATATTCCGAATTGACCTTATGGTTCAGTAACTGGTAATACATTTTGTAGTAAAAATCATCAAATGTCATTTGGTGTTCTTTACACATAATCTTTTCCTTGCGTACGGCTACTGTACGGAATTTTAAATCTGTATCAAAGAAGTAGTCTATAAGTTCTATATAAAAAGGAAGTTTTGAAGGAGATACATTGGTCCACTTGATTTCAGCATAAAAATGATGCTTTTTCTTGAGTTCTTTTATGCGCTCAGAGTGTCTTTTTACTTGTGGATACGCACAACTGATGTTACCTAGCAACATATATGTTTTGTGGTCATGTTCTAGGTGGCAACTCTCGTCACAATATATGTTGAATGTCTTGTTAGCCATTTTTTATTTAATCTTTTTATAAGTTTATTATTATTTATGACTCATGATGACACACCTCTCAATTGGGTGTTGTCTTTGCAAAAATAGTGATTTTATTAGATTGTACCATATAAATAGGCCCAGTTTTATACTTTTTTGGCTTATAAGGCTAAGAAAAGCAAAACTCTCCTCTTTGCAATTGCCTGTTTTTATCAAATAATCGTAATTCTGGCAAAAATGTGGAAGAATATTTGGCTGTTCTATAAAAAATAAGTAATTTAGCACCGAAATAAAAATAGATATTTAAATGACAAGCCAATGGGTACTTTTCATTCTATAGATGAATTGATTAAAACTCTTGACCGGGAAAAGGTTTTGCTGAAGGAGATGTTTGCCAAGCGACATTCCCTTCAGTTTCGTTATGACTATGCCCTGGAAATAACCGAATACAAGGAGGAGCGCATCCGATATTTGATAGAAAATGGAGTGATTCGTGATACGGGCGACAGTCTGGAGATGGAAGACGTGTATCAGAAGTTCTTCGAGGATGTGCTGGAAGTAAACGAGGAAATCAATGTTTCTTCGGTGCGTGATTATATTTCTGTGTTGAATGAGAATATCGACTATTATCTCAAGGAAAATAACGATTCCCGAAAATATAAGTATCTCAAGGAGGTGCGCCGGTGTCTGAAGACCATAGCCCTTGCCACCGTTCGCAATGTGTTGGACTTGAAGCGTAATATGGACAATACTTATAAGAATGAGCCTAATTACGAAATCAAGAAAATGAAACTCCAGCGACTGAGCGAGAAGTTGAAGAACATATCTCAACTCATCACCGAGAGCGAACGGGTGATAGATACCGATCAGCCCGTCTTCTTCTCCGTGGCGATGGATGTGCGGATGAAAAACGTAGTGAATGATGTACGCCTGCAGCTCAATGAATCTTATCACAATCTGCTGGAGATAGAACGCCAGATTATCCAGTATCTCAATATGATAGATTATCAGAATCGCATCTTCGAAAAGGTGAAGAAACTGAAATATCTGAAAGACCAGTTCCGATGGGAGGAAGCCACGGATATGAGACAGGTTATTGCCACCCGAAATGCCGTTTGGATGGAACCGCAGCCCAAGTATTACATCAAGTTGTCGATAGATAATCTTCGCACATCCGATGAGGCTCTGCAATGCATCAGCATTCTTTCAGAAAATCTGAAAAAGAGGAAGGGCCGCCAGCTCGATTCTCTGGCAGAACCTATCCCCGATGATTATCTCAAAGGTAACAGGCAGAAGTTGGAGGCGGTGAATCTGCAGGAAATCTATAATGCCTTTTCTGCATCGAGTACCCATCTCTTCGCTTTCGTCATGAACTATCAGTATGATAAGAAACAAAGCAGGGAAGATAAGCTCGTGTATTTTTGCCAGATAGCTTCGCAATATGTGGATAAGTTGAAGTTTACGGGTAATTATGCCGAATCGGATGGAGTAGAATACCCGATGATTCTCCCGAGATAAGGATACTATTCTCCCGAGATAATAATGCTTTCTTTCTAGACAAAATCTGGATAAAATAAGACGACAGAACAATGAATAAATTGAATTATACAGAAGAAATCTTTAATATTCTGAGCAGGGGTGGATTTATATCCAACAACAGTGTTCAGGCAAAAATCAAGCGGTATTATGATGCCATCGAAGACCATCAGGCAGAATATGATGAGTACTACCTGGGCATCGGATTCCATCTGGAAGCAGGCGATGGCTACTTCTTTTTCACCCGTAAGGAAACCAAGGTTGACTTGCAGCGTAAGTTGGAGGCGGTGAGCAAATGGATAGATTATCTCACCTTTCTGAAGACTTATAATTCTGCCTTCGGATCAGGGTTGGTATTCTCTGCGGCGGATATCGTGGTGAGAATCAATTGCGATATGGAACTGAAGGAATTGGCAGGAAAACTCTTCTGCGAGAAAAAATCGTATGATGAGATAGTTGATAAACTGATAGGCGAATTGGAGAGAATGGGATTCATAGAGCAGCAGGATGAAGTGGAGAAGACCTGGAAGGTTCTGGCTTCATTCCATTATATCGAGGAGTTGATAGATTGCATATCGATTACCGATGATACTGACGAAAAAGAAGAAAAGTACGATAAAGAAAAGGAGGAACAGTCATGAGATATCTGAATAAAATCATATTTCTGAATAGTGCCCATATCCCATACGCCGAGGTAAAGCTCGATGGAAATGTTCATTTCATCGGCACTCAGGGTGTGGGCAAGAGTACCTTGCTCCGTGCGCTGCTGTTCTTCTATAATGCAGATAAGTTGCGTCTGGGTATTCCGAAAGAGAAGAAATCGTTTGATGCCTTTTATTTTCCTTATCCCAATTCATACATCGTCTATGAGGTGATGCGTGAGAATGGGGCTTACTGTGTGCTTGCCTTGAAGAATCAGGGACGAGTGATGTTCCGTTTCATCGATTCCCCATTTGATAGCAAATGGTTTATCGATGAACGTAAGCAGGTGTATGGCGAGTGGGGCCAGATACGTGAGCAGGTGGGTAAGAAACATGATATATCTTCGCAGGTAAGCAGTTATGAGATGTATCGTGACATCATCTTCGGCAACAATCGCCGCCAGGAACTCCTGCCTTTCCGCAAGTATGCCATCGTTGAGAGTGCCAAGTACCAGAATATCCCCCGCACCATCCAGAATGTCTTCCTCAATACCAAGTTGGATGCCGATTTCATCAAGAATACCATCATCCGCTCGATGAGTGATGAGGATAACAGCATTGACCTCAACTTTTATCGTGAACAGATTAAGGAGTTTGAACAGGAGTATAAGGATGTGAGCCTCTGGACGAAGAAAGAGAAGAATGGAGAGGTGCTGGTTCGCAGGATGGCTGATAAGGTGATAGATGCGTATCGCACCTTGCTGAACAATCGCTGCCTGATTGGTGAGGGACGCAGGGAACTCAATTATGCAGAGCGTGTGGCACAGGAACTCCTGCCACAATATCGTCTTGATATACAGGAAAGTGAGGCGGAATGCAACCGAGTAAGTCGCCTGATAGGTGAGGAACAGGAAAAATATGGAAAGGAGCGTGATAAACTCTCTCGTGAATTGGGTGTACTCGATGCGCAGTTGAAGAAAACAGCCGCCAAGCGTAAACGTTATGAGGAAATTCATATAGAAGATATCCTGCAGCGAGTAGAGCAGGAAACCATCATCGAAGAAGAGCGTAAGCGACAGGAAGCGATGAAGGCTGAACTGGAGAAATCCTATCAGAATGTGGTGGATAAGTATAAGGCTCTGCTCGAACAGCTGGATATGGATTTGCGTGCTTTCAGAAACAACAAGACCTCCTTGCTCAATGAGCACCAGGCAGCCTTGATGACCCAGAAGGAAGTCTTGATGCAGAAATTGAGAAAGGCAGAAACGGAAACCCGTGAGGTGTTTCAGAAGAAGATTTCTGCTGTGGATGAGATGATGGCGCAACTAGTGCATGAGGAAACTGCCTTGAAGATTCAGAAGGCAAAGGTGGCTCACGAGAATCCTTTTGCCCGGGAGATGGAGACAAACGAACAGGAGATTGCCGAATTTACAGCCAGACAATTTCAGGTGAAAACCGAGATAAAGGAAGTGGAACTGCGCATTGAAACCTTGCGTCAGGAAGCCGAGAAGGAATTGGAGATAGCAGAACTGAAATACCAGGCTTCGCTCGATGAACGCAAGAAGCAGAAAGCGGATGTTGAGGCTGAAATCAGAAAAATTCAGAATCTCCTGGAGAAGAGCAAAGGCTCGTTTTCCGAATGGCTCGACCAGAACAGGAAGGGATGGCAGGAGAATATCGGAAAAGTGGTGGATGAAGAAACGATACTATATAATAATGTGTTGAATCCGCAATTGGTTGCCGATTCATCTGCGTCATCTGCATCTTCTTCGTCATCTTCTTCATCGGCTTCTCTCTATGGCGTAAGCATCAATCTGGCTGCCGTAGAGCGGAAATTCAGAACTCCCAAGGAATTGAAGGAACAACTCGCTGAAAAGGAACAGCTTCGTGCAGACATCATCAAGCTGTTGAATGATTTACAGAACCGGTATGAGGAGGAGCATAAAATCTTGAAGGGAAAATATCAGCTTCAGATAAGAAAGCAGAATGAATCGCTTCATGCTAAAAGGGCTGAAATGCAACTGCTGCCCCAGACGGAAAAGAAACTCAAGATGCAATCGCTTGAGTTGAAAAATCGTTTGGAGAAATGGCGCAGCCAGCAGCTGTCTGAATTGGAAGATAAGCAGAATGCGCTGGTTACTGATAAGGTGAAGAAGGAAGATAATAAGCACCAGCTGGAGATGGAACTGCAGCGCAAGCTGAAAGCTCTCCAAACGGAATACAACCGACAGGTTAAGCAGGGAACACAGACTTTTGAAGTCTTTGCCAACGATATTCAAATGCAGATAGAAGAGAAGCAGAATCAGGTGGATGCCCGCAAGCATGAACTCCTGAAAGCCCAGCACGATGAACTGCATGGCAAGGGTATGGATACCCAGGCTTTGGATGCTTATAACAAGCGCATAGCCGAACTGGATGCTGAGTTGGCATTTATCAGAAAAAATCGTGATGTGGTGGCGGTTTACCGGAATGATAAGATAGAACTCTTTGACCAGGAACCTGCCGTAAGACAGGAGCGGAAGAACAAGGCTGAGGCTCTGGCGATGATTGAGGATAAATTCAAGCAGCGCAGTGAACGACTCAAACTGCAATTGTCTGTAGCAACGACTCAACTGGATAAGCAGCAGGCAGGCTTGGGAAAACTGGAGGCAGGCTTGAATGCAGTAAGGAATTTCAGAAGTGACGAAACTCTGTGCCCATTGGGTAGTAATGAGATAGGCGAGAAAATCACCACCAAGGATTGTCTTGCCATCGTGGAAGAGCTGAAGCGCCTGATTTATGAAGACAGCCGTACGCTCGACAATTTCAAGAAGCAATCTCAGCAGTTCCTGGGTATGTTCTCTGCTCACAACACCTTCCACTTCAATGTAAGTCCGGTAACAGAAGAGGAGTTCATCGCCTTCGCATCCAATCTCTGCGAGTTTGTGGATAATGATAAAATCTCGGAATATCAGAAGCGTATCAGCGGGCGATATACCGATATCATCTTCCGAATCTCCAAGGAGGTGGGCGATCTTACCCGAAGGGAAGGCGATATCAGCAAGACCATCAACGATATCAACCGCGATTTCGAGGAGCGGAATTTCGCCGGTGTTATCAGGGAAATCGCCTTGCGCCCGTTGAAGAGCAACGACCAGTTGATGATTCTCCTCTTGCGTATCAGAGACTTTGCTGAAGAGAATCAATTCAATATGGGAGAGATGGATCTCTTTGCCACCGAGTCACGTCAGGATGTGAATGCCAAGGCGGTGAAATATCTGCTTGCCTTTATGAAGGGGCTTCTGGATGAGCCTAACCGCAAGCAGTTGCAGGTGGCAGATACCTTTAAGTTGGAGTTCCGCATCAAGGAAAATGATAATGATACGGGATGGGTAGAGAAGATAGCGAATGTGGGTTCTGACGGCACCGATATTCTGGTAAAGGCGATGGTTAATATCATGCTCATCAACGTGTTTAAGGAGAAGGCATCGAAGAAATCGGGCGATTTCAAGATTCATTGCATGATGGACGAGATAGGCAAGTTGCATCCTAACAATGTGAAGGGAATCCTCGACTTTGCCAATCGCCGCAACATCCTGCTGGTAAACAGTTCGCCAACTACCTATAATGTGGAGGATTACAAATACACCTATCTGCTCAGCAAAGACAATAGGGCAAATACAAAGGTTACCCAATTAATCAAGAGATTATAATTGATATACTTGATGATATGGAAAAGTTAGGATTGGGCGATGCCCGACAGATATTGGCAATGTTGAATGGTGAGGAGATAGCTTCGTCGAAGCTGTCTCCTCGCCTCACAGCTTTGCTGAGGCAGGAAGGACTGCTGATGTTGAAGAATAATGGCAGTAGATGCAAATATCGCATAGCCGAGGCCATGCGAGAGAGTTGCCGTACCCTGTTATCGCAGGAGTTTGGCTTGAAATGTACTTTAGAAGAATGGATTTCCGTCTCTTCTTCTATGCAGACGAGGGCAGATATGGTTAGGATGGTGGGTGATTCCAAGGCTAAGAAGGTGAATACATTTCGTGGTTTTCTGGTAGATAGCTATGTTCAGATAGATGCTATGCTGAATGGAAAGCCATTCATACTTCATCCGATGGAGGGAAGTTCCGTTTTCATCAATCAGCCGGATCGTTTCGAGATACCGGAAGATGTGATAGTTGTGGGTATGGAGAATGCCGAGAATTTCATGCAGATTCGGTTGCAGCGTTGGCTTTTCGATGCCCTGTTTCCTGGTAAGCAACTCTTGTTTGTCTGCCGTTATCCACAGGAAAACCTGGAGAATCTCAGGTCATGGCTTCTCCGCATTCCCAATCGTTACGTTCATTTCGGCGATTTCGATTTGGCAGGAGTTCATATCTATCTTTCAGAGTTTTATGCCCATCTGGGTAATCGGTCTTCCTTCCTGGTGCCATCTGATATAGAAGAAAGATTGACCGAAGGCAATGCCGCGCTTTATAATCAGCAATATGCCAGATTCAGGAATATGGCAGTAACGGATGTCCGCCTTCAGCCGCTGGTCAATATGATTCATCATTATCGCAAGGGATATGAGCAGGAGGGGTATATAAGATGATAGGGATATGATTCCTAATGGAGATCATTCCTGATAATAATTATAGGATACATTCTCCTCTTTCCACTTGTCCTTTGCTGCCACCCGATTCTTCGGATATCCGATGATGAGGGTGTTGAGCGGAA
>ERZ1026776.954-NODE-954-length-17907-cov-21.494342_pt1 | contig 17907 bp, 23 predicted proteins | sample MGYA00380125_ERZ1026776 | MGnify/ENA primary metagenome ERZ1026776 (study PRJEB33269, sample SAMEA4719761) | human gut metagenome | biome: human-associated habitat; feature: organic feature; material: feces | place: Cameroon | collected 2013-10 ...
CGAGATCTAGTACGGTCTCGTGGGCTCGGAGATGTGTATAAGAGACAGCTTTAATACAATCATCCCTCTCTCATATTTCAAGTCAATTAGTACACCTAGTTCACTTTCACACTAACAAATAATTAAAAAAGGCACACTACAAATAGTGTACCTTTTTGCATTTTACTTACTGATATAATGAATTAAAATATCCTTGATTGTTTGCAATTACATTACTAATTATTTCACTATAAGCCGAACTAAGACCGTTATAGTTAACAACTGTCGGATGCCCACTAATCATCTGTTTATATTCATTAGAATTGATATAAAAATTTGTGTTCAAATCTCCAATCGGTATATTATAGTGTGTACCAATATTTTTTATAGCTGTGTTAAATTTTTCTATTAAAGGTAAGTTGTCATTATTAGCTAAGGTGAATATGATTATTCTAGTTTTATTGTACTTACCCCAAACCTGTCTTATTATTTTACCATAATTACCATAAAATGTATCAGCTCCAGAATCAATATCTGAAGGTGTGCCTAAGTAACTTTCACCTAGCGAATAGTAGTCATTTATACCTAAACAAAGTAACATCATTTCGCAAGCATCAGTCGACTGTAATAAGCTGGAACCTTTATCACTAGTTAACCATGATCTTGTGGTCATACCACCCTCACTAAAATTAACACCACTAAAGCCATATAAACGCGCTAACTGTTGCAGCCATGAAATAGCGTAAATATCACCAAGGTTTGATCCATTCTTCCATAATTCACCACTAGCGTAGCTATCACCAACAACACCAACTCTCTGAAATAGTGATAAGTTATAATAATTAGTCGTTGATTTATTGCCATATCTTACCCACTTTGTCCATTCCCCTTGATACACCTTATATCTTGAATACAGTATATCATAAGTATCATAGTAAAACTGAACAATAATATCTGTTTCATTACTACTTTTAGCAAATGACCATAAGATACCACCATAAGTATTTTTTGGTGAATTAACCGTAGTGGTACTAACAATATAAATTCTATTTGGTTCACATGTATTTAAATCAAAACTGGTATCAGTAATATTAGTATTAGCTGACATAAAGTCATACACTTCGTTATCTTTACCATAACGTTTCCACGCACCCCAACCAGAAATATAATCATTAAATCTGGAATAAAGATTGTTGTATGTATCGCAATAAAATTGTACAATAACACTAGCTTGTGTTTTGCTTCGGGTAAATGACCAAACAACACCACCACTGGCATTTTCTGGCGAATGTACTGTTGTAGTACTAACCAAATAGATTCTATTTGGTACACAGTTATTCAGATCAAATGTAGAATCAGTAATATTTTCATTCTGTGAATAGAAGTCAAACATTTCATTATCTTCGCCATAACGTTTCCATGCACCCCATTCACTAGCATAAGGTCTAAATCTTGTATAAAGATTGTTTTCTACATCACAATAAAACTGTACGACAATATCTGTCTGTTCCTTTTTTCTAGTAATTGACCACACTACTCCACCATAAGTACCTTCTGGTGAGTGTAACGTAGTACTACTAATTAAGTATATTCTATTTGGTACACAATTATTCAAGTCAAAATTTGGATCATTGATATTCTCATCACTAGAAATCAATCCCAAATCACCAACGACTTTAGCATCTGCACCTGCACCACTAATAGTAAGCGTTTTATCAATAACTGGACTGGTAGTTGTTATATTCTCGCTCAACCACTTAGCTGTTTCACTTGAAATAGTAGGAGAAATAACAGCTAACAATGTACCATCACTAGCCATTTGATTCAACTTATTGTTAATTTCTTCCTGTACATCTAATGAACTAAAGTAATCATTAACATAACTCTGTAATTCCTCATAAGCTTTGTGCAGATTAGTGACATCGCCATGTAACGTTTCTACGTCACTCATTGTCTTATTTAAATAATCAACAACTTTACACAGCAATTCATAATAGCTCAAACTATCATCGTATACCAACGGAAGTACTTTTTGACACCAGTATCTAAACGGCTGTAATGTCTTATAGTCACCCAAAGTAGGGGTAAAATCTGCTGTGCCATTTGGTTTAATTGTTCTAAAATCGCTCATAGTTTTCTCCTTTACCAAAGTCCAAAAAACAGTTCGTCAAATTCTGCAATAACTTGCATGTCAATATTTAACATAGTTTTTCTAAATTCTTGTAACATCTTACTGTAACTAGTTGCCCCTTGTTTACCAGTAATTGTTTCAATATATTCCTCTGTACTATTATTGCTACCATTACTCTTTGTTGTGCCATTACTTGTACCTGTTGCACTATCTGTTTCATCAAGTTTATTTTCACCTTTTTGTGTGTTACTAATAGTATCTGTTTCTGTCTCATCATCAACATTGGTTATCTTTCTAGCGTTAGTTAAATAATTTTCATCTTCAAGTCCTGTTATAGCGCCTTGTGGTGTATCTGAATATAAGTCTTTTTTAGTTCCATTATTGTTAACAACTCTTTCAGTGCTTCCAGTATTAGTTACGTTAGTTGTACCATCACTTTTTAGTGTTCTTGTATCTGTAGTACTGTTCGTTCTAGTTTCATCATCTGTTGTTGTACCTTCAACTGTTCTATTGTGTGTTCTACTTAAATCAACGTCCTGCATAGGGTTGAATTTAATTTTAGCACTTTCATACAGTTGATTATAATATGGCATGACTTCCTCTAGCTTTGTATTCATCCAAAGCATCCAAATACCAACCGTTTCAGCACCAATCTCTCTAAGATAGTAATGTTTTAAAATCTTCTGACATAAAACACTTCTATATGCTTCATCAAAAAATGAAACTTTTGAAGTAAAAATTTTGTCCCATGATTTATTTAACACCTCATCAACACTACTAGCACCTTTAGATTCTTCCAGTCCACTTTTAGATTCACAGATAAATCTCACTTCTGTTGTATACTTACTCATTACCTGCACCCCCTATCGTGTCTGCTCCTGCTTCCTCAGGAATAGTATCATTATCAACCTGTTGGAAATCTTCACGGTAATTAACCTCTATATTAGTTCCAAACATAGCATTGATTTTCCTTGCGGCTTCTCTCCTGCTGTTAAGTCTGCTGTATCTACTTGCGATTGTACCACCTTGATTTCTTGTAACCTCATCAGTGATCAATCTTTCACGCTTTTGGATATTAATATTACTAATACCCAAATAGGTAAGAGCTTCATTCCAAATCTGTGTTTTTAATGTATATAACTTATCACAAACATATGGTGCACCAGTTTGTAACACCTTTAACACATTAAGATCAAGGTTTTTATCACCAAAAATAAAAGGTGCGTTGCCGTCAAACTCTTTATAAAGATTTAACAAAGTAAGTCTTTGTTTTTCAGTACCTTGAACTAAAACTGGTGTCTTTTGTGCGTTTGCATTGACATCAATAATTCTGTCAAGCACATACAATCTTCTAGCAAACATTTTGGTGTCAAGAATACTATTTGTGTGCAAATAATTATTCCAAATGATAACACTATTACTTTCTTTTAATAAAGCATTATAGTTGTTATAACCAGAATAAGCCCTTCTTAAAATAGGGTCTCCGTAAATACCCAGTCTACCATTAGCCGTACAGTCTAAGCAGATATTGCCTAGCACTTCATCATTGAAATACACCATACATCCTGTCTCAAATAAATGTAATTCAAGATATCTTGCGTCAACACTTGGCGGCAAATTTTTCCACTCAAACATGCTAATAGCTAATTCAGTTAAACGATTAAGGTATTGTACATAAGTTAAATTATTAAGTCTTGCACTATCCTCAAATAGATTAGCTGTTCTTCTTTTATTACCCACAATTTCACCCCCCTTTTTATACAGTGTTGTCTAATTCATAGTGCCCTATTTCTGAACCATTTTTCCAGAATGTGATTCCATTATTGTAGATACTGCAAATTTTCTTCATATCATCAGCCGGAATGCTTCCAGTTAAAGTACAGCCAACTGTCTTAACATAGTTCCAATGAGGTCTACTATTTCTATTTGGCACTTTTACACGTTTAATAGCATAGCCAAACATAGTAAAATAGTCATCAATCATTCTAGCAAATTGAGCAGTTACAGAGCATCTTCCACCATAAAACTGTTGCTTATTATTTGCTACATTAGCACCACCATTGTTTAAATTTCCTTTACTAATATCAGCGGCAATAGATGCACGATATGCTTGTGATAATGTATTAGAAATCTGTGATATAGCATTCAACTCCATGTTGTACCCTGCTAATGGATGCCAAATCTCATTAAGAGCTGTTGTGCCAATATTAGCACTTGTACCTAAAGCAATAGGAAGGCTATTTTGTGCAATCCATGCTTGATATGCGTCAACATTCCATGAGCACATAGGATAACTGTGTAACTGAACACTTTCTGTATTTAAAGTAGTATAGCCGCCTAATTCACTATAACCTGCAACACCTTTATAGCCGCAAGGTCTAAGAACTGCAACAACTGGCTGTGTTACTGTACCACTAATTTCAACAACTGGTGTAAAGTTCGGAAAAAATTCATAGCGCAATGTAAGCTCACTACCAGACGCATTATCAACATGATAGAAATTGTATGGATACGTATACAGTTTTTTGTTTTTAGGTTTGTATCCGTTTAACGTGTCATTTGTGCTTATTCCTGCTAATGTGATATTATTTTTTAATGCACCTGAACCATAAGATAATTTGTGAGTTGATGGTATATCACCAATAAAAATTTTAGGTAACATGTACATAGAAATAATAGAATCTGGTTTCTTATTATAGCTGTTAATCTTTTCGTTAATAGCTGTAACATCAGTACTACTATATACCCAAAGTTCGGCACTTCCATATATTCCATCATATAGTGTACCGTTTGTCCCTTCATCTACGTCAACTATAGCTAAACAAACAGCCATATCATTCATGCTTATAATAGACGAATAACTATTAAACACATACTCCCCTGTTGCCACGCTCTCAGGTTCAATATGCTCTCCAATCACATCTGTTTCAGTGTGTTCTCTTTCAACAAAACAACGGTCAACACTGTAATCAAAGAACCATGTTTGCATAACATCAATCTCAAATGTAATTTCACTACATTCATTGTTAATAAATTCAACGTTTGTTATGTAAGCATAAAACCATTTATCACCATAAGCAGTATTTTGAAACATCATATAATTGCAGTCATACAAACTATCAGCTTTTATTCCAACTCTTGATACACCTCTTTTAACACGCTGATAGGTGTAATCAGTTAAATTATACTTAACCAATCCATTAAAATAGCTGTACTGGTTTGTAGCATTATCAAAATAAATAGTGTGTTCATATGTTGTATCAAGTGGCACATTTCTTAAAATCTTAATATTTGTTGTAGGTTGAATATACATAAATTCACTCCTTTTTATAAGGGAAAAAGGGATAACACCCTATTTCCCCTTTACTTTAAGATCAGCCCTTATTGAGTGTAAATGTAGAATCTACAGTTGTTGCACCAGTAAGGTTAGTTGTAGCTGTGTACAGTGTACCGTTAATCTCTGCAACGATTTTAACGTTTGTCTCAGCCTGTGAAGTAGGAATAATAATACCGCCAAATTTCTGTACAGCGATACCTGCTTCTGTTAAAGCTTCTGTCTGTACAAAATTAACACTTCTTGGATCAAGTCCTGCACTTTCATACTTTGGACTAATTGTGAACACTGTAGCAATATCACTTTCATCCTTAACATCAACATGTACTGTAATACTTTCTGGTAAAGCTGTATTAGCCGCTGTAGTGACAAACATGATAGCGTTTGCAAATGGCGAATTTGAAACTGTTTTCCATGTGTGATAGAAATAATTCCAGTACAAACCACTAGCAACATAATCTTCTGTAAACTTATTATTGTTATCATAAACCTGAAACCAGTTCTCATCTAAAATAACAGCTTTCACATTAGCTAAAAGTGCAAGCTCAGCGCTAGTAACTTCCTCGATACCATCTGAATTAGCTCTAATTACTTCAAAACGTTCATTGTCAAATTCAGTCCAATTATCAATCAGAAACAGTCTACCCATAAACTCAGCTTTATCCATGTTGAATGCACTAGCAAGTACATTAACGTCATACTTTGCGTTAAACAAAGAGTCCATAAAGATAACCTGTCTGTCCTTTGGTGTTACAGTCTTTACATTTAATTCGTTGTACTTTGTTGACATGAATGTAATTAGGTTAGAAGTTCCTCTAAACTGTACAGCCGCTTCATTAAGGTTTGTACCGTCACCAATACTATTAGCATTCATTTTACCGTGACTAATAGCCTTGATCAGTAAGTACTTAAACAGTAAAAATTCATCATACTCAGCCGCGGTATAAACAGAGTCTACAATCTTTGCAATAAGATTCTGTACACCATCAATGCTAAGAAAAGCCTGCTTTAAGTCCTCATCTTGAATTGTAACTGGGTACATAACTCTCCAGTTCATAGTATGAAAAGCTGATCTTACATCTGGAATAGTTCTCTGAAATTCACGTTTTGCAGCTTTTTCAGGATCAAAGTCAACTACCTTTGCAATAGAAACAAAAATATCTTCTACTGTTTCACCAAATTCAATATATCCCTTTTTTAAAATAGCGTAAGGATTATTAAATGTTGCACTCTGTACTCTAACAATAGCAATTCTGTTAACAAGTGCGTTAATAAACTGGTTGGCAAAAGCCGGAGTGCCGTAGATAACTTCTCCTACTCTCGGAATATCAGCCGCTTTTGCAACTACCGGGACATTCTGCTGATATTCATATGAAGCATTCTGACGAATAACGTTCATAATATCAATTGTTGACGCATTAAGCGTACTATTTGCAATTCTTCTTGACATAACTTATTTCTCCTTTTAAATAATATTTATGCTAAACTGTTTTAAACAGATCGGCAAACGTTTTTGGTACATTTGGCTCATCTGGTTCATCTGGCTCATCTGGTTCATCTTTAGGCTTTGGACTGTAGAATCTTTCTGTATATTTCTTTCTCCATTCTGCATCATTGTCCTTATATTTCTTTTCCCAATTTGTTGTGTCACTAGCTTTTGACTCTAAGTCGTCTAATGTATCACTCACATCTTCAAGAAAAGAAATTGTACCATCATCTGTATTATCACCAAATTGTGTTTTTAACTGTGTAATGATTTCTTCCCTGCTTCTAATAGCCATAGTGCTCTCCTTTCTTATCAATAATGATATCTTATCTTCATCCAAATAGGCATTTTACTCTTTTTACGTTTTATAGGTGGTGTGCTATCAGTCAAATAACGATAAGCCATAACAGCATTGTTTAGTGAATTGCTTTCTGGTAAATATATATTTTCTGTGTACCATCTTGTTATGCTCTTATCGTCGTAATGATCTTGGATATAGTTGTAACATTTATTTGCAAATTCTACACGCAAATCCCATGACTGGTCATGAATACCTTCCCAACACTGATTAAACGCATGTGTTAGCATTTCAATATCTGTTGAGTTAGATTCTAAAAATTCAGTTAATGTTTGGAAAGTATAATCTGCATGTGGTATCCACAAGTTTTCATATAATAGGAAAGCTAGCTGACCGTCACCATCGTCCTGTTCATACCCGTTTTCTGTTAACCATGTAGTAAGCTGATATAATCTTCCGTGAGTGTCACCATTAACATTTGTCCATTGACCTAAGCCATATCCTTTTCGTAAATCTGTAGGTAAACCAGGTGTTAAGTTTTGCCACACACCTGGGGACAATGTAGATTCCTGCCAAAAGTTACCACATATTGCAGAAATAACGTAAATACTTGGTGTCATGATTTACTCTCCTGTCGCATTTTATCATTTACAATTTTCTGAACAACTGTGTAGTCATAACCTGCTTGTGTTAATCTGCGCTTACGTTCATCACCATTTCCCCATACACCTCGAATTACTTCAATAGCGATTTCTTCGTTTGTTTTTGTTGTGTGGGTTGAACCACCTTGCATAAGCTGATTAACACGCGTTTGTACTGTAACGTAGTCAAAACCTGCTTCTTTTAGAAGTGCTTTTCTTATTTCACCATTTCCGTACTTACCACGAATGACGTCTAACGCTACAGTATCTAAGTCAACTGTTGTATTAGTAGCATTTTCAACATATCTTAAATGTACATCCCAACCATCCTTATGATCGTAATAAGGTGCAATACAAATTTCTTTTCCAGTCTGATCACCAGTTACACCACCTTTTACCGTGCCGTTTTCGTTTGTAGTTGCGTGTACAATTTCATTTGCATTGATACTCATTACAACATGCTTTCCTGTTTTAAGGTGAATGTCACCTGCTTTCCATGGTGCTTTACAGTCAACAAATCCACAATTTCTAAGCTGTTTTTCTAAGTTGCCTGTCCATGAATATGGTGATACGTTAAATCCTGCATTGTGTAAAGCTATTGCAACTAAAGATGAACAGTCATAATCTGGACTATATCTATTAGTTTGGTCATAACCGTGTGTATCATCATTTGCTGTGTCAATCATAAACTGTACTACCATATCAATATTTGGCATAGTTTAATTCTCCTTTTTATCATCATAAATGTGAAAAAATTCCATCAGCTTATCTGGTAAAATATCTGGATTGATCTTACAAATATTTTCCAGAATTGAAACTAGTTCTGTTGTACACACGTACAAAATAATTACTGGAAGAACTGGTACGCTAAACTGAAAACCAATAATTGAACCTTGCGTGTCAACTAACCATGCTATGAAATAACACAGTATGAATCCAACCTTTTTAAAAAGACCATCACGTAATTTTGAACTCTGAATATCTTTCACTTTAACAGCTGTGATGATACCAGTACATAAGTCTAAAAGATTGAAAACTAGTGCTACAATAATAGGGTAAAACTGTTCCATTCATTTCACTCCTTTCCGTATTTATCTACCAATATTATAGCATATAAATTGACAAAGCGCAATAGGTATGTTATAATAAATAAAGAAAGGAAGTGATTATAAAAATGAGTAAATATTATGACGGAACTAAACTATTATCAATGAATGACATAAATGGAAACAAACCAGAAATCTATATGTGTACTACAAATAGAACTGGTGGTAAGACAACATATTTTGGGCGACTTTGCATAAATAGGTTTCTCGATAAGAGTGAAAAGTTTTGTCTTATTTATCGTTATAACTATGAACTAGATGATATTGTAGAAAAGTTTTACAAAGACTTGGGCGGTTTATTCTTTCCTACGCATGAAATGACAAGTAAAAGACGTGCTAATGGAATTTTTCATGAGCTGTTTTTAGATCAAAAAAGTTGTGGTTATGCTGTATCACTTAATAGTGCAGACCAGATTAAAAAATATAGTCACTTGTTTTCTGATGTCATGCGTATGATTTTCGATGAATTTCAGAGCGAAACAAGCCATTATTGTAACGATGAGGTTAAAAAGTTTCTCAGCATACATACTTCTATTGCAAGAGGTCAAGGTAAACAAGTTAGATATGTACCTGTTTATATGCTAAGCAATCCAGTTAGTATTATCAACCCTTATTACGTAGAAATGAATATCAGTGCTAGACTAAAAGACGATACTAAGTTTTTAAGAGGTGACGGCTTTGTGCTAGAACAGGGTTTTGTTGAAAGTGCTAGTGAAGAACAAAAGACAAGTGGTTTTAATAGAGCTTTTTCTAACAATTCATATGTTGCTTATAGTAGCGAATGTGTTTATCTTAACGATAACAAAAGCTTTGTAGATAAGCCAACAGGTAAAAGCAGATATATTTGTACATTGAAATATAAGGGAACTGATTTTGGATTACGCGAATTTGGCGAAGATGGTGTTATCTATTGTGATGATAGACCAGACAATACATTTCCTACTAAAATAACTGTAACAACTAGTGATCATGAGATCAATTATGTTATGCTAAAGCGTAATGATTTCTTCTTGTCAAATTTACGCTATTTATTTGAAAGAGGCGCGTTTAGATTTAAAGATATGCGTTGCAAAGAAGCTGTACTAAGCGCATTAAGTTATTAACATTAAACTGGTATCTTCTCATGTTTTCATCAATGAATAAGTAGGATAGCACACTTGAAATTATAGTGCCTGCTTTATTTGTCGTTATTGCTAAGCGCATTGTATGGTTCATGAGTTAAGGATATAAAGAAAAGCAGAGTAATGAACATTTTGTTCACCTCTGCTTTTTTCTATTTAAACCATATAAACTTTTTTATTATTTAATTCTGCATAAACTACTTCATAAGTTGTATCATCGTCAATACTACCATTATCTTTTGTTACAACATATAAGCAATCACACCATTCAATATTCAGAAAAGCTTTTTTAACATATTGTTTGAGTGATATATTTTCTTTTCTTACACTTCGCACAACATTTTCTGTTGAACACCTCAAAGTGTTACATACCGCTTCAATCTTATTGATATCACTAATGCTACCAATAACATAAATTTTAGTCATTTCTATACACCTCATCTTCTGCCTGTTGAACCAAAACCGCCACGGTCTTTTCCACTAAGATTTTCTACAATTTTAAGCTGTACTAATGGCTGATGCTCAATGATTCTAAACTGGCATATTCTTGTATTTTTAGGAATGTAACAAGCTCTGGTCGCATACACTGGAAATCCCCACTCATCATTGTTTCCGCAATAGCTTTCGTCAATTACACCAACAGAATTTGTCATAATTATTCCGTAACGCTTAAAGGTTGAACTACGCGGTACAATAAGAGCTTCATAGTTTTCTGGTAATTTCATTGCTACACCTAAAGGGATAATTTTAAAATCACCTGCGTTCATTACTACTTCTACAGCGGTACGCAAATCAATCCAATCACCACCTGCACATGGGGCAATAGGTGTAATATCGTCTCTTACATACTTGATTTCAATTTCTTTTAATTCCATAATTTGTCCTTTCCTATCCATTGGTTTGCACATAGGTGTGTTTCTAAACGCACAATCTTGACAGCCATTATAATATCCACAATCATCACACGTACAACATTCATAGCCATATTCTGGATATTCACGTGCTAAAGCAATCGGACAATATCCATTTACACATGTTATACCACAATAGTTTACACATCTTTCCATAATTACCTCATTTCATATGGTGAGTCTACAAGTAGAACACCACCACGTATTCTTTTTGGTCTTAATTTTCCCGGCACTTTTAAACCAACTCTAAAGTCTCTCATTGTTCTCTTGATTGGTTCATTAGTTTTATCATCAAATAAAAATTCTTTCTCATCATCACTCCATTCCTTTTTTATTTTTTCACCTTTACTATTTGTGTATCCGTCAGGTGTAGCTGTACCCTCTAGTGATAGTTCAAACAAGTCTTTACATTTTTGTGGCATACCTGCACACTTAATGTTGTTGTATGGTTCATCTATAGGTACAAGATTTTCTGCAACAACGTGCTCAATGTAGGTCTTTTGCCTTGTAAATACAGCTACGTCCCAGTTACTTTCCAGTTTCCAACAACAGAAATTTTTATCATGGACTTTGATTCCTGTTATTTCTTCTGGTGGAAGATCACAGTGTATGCTGTCGGTATCTGCATATATGAAACCTGCTTTATCAACACCATAATAATTTTTCTGCGCTGATCTGATAGTGAAATTTCTAGCGTAGCTTGTAATAGCTGAGCCAACTGGAATATAACCTGCTTGTTTGTTATTTTCTGCAACTGGTATGAAACCAATAGAACCATCGTCTTTTACATAAGCTAATTTAAAGCTTGAGTCTGTACTACTTGCCATTTTACCGTACAAATTGTTTAAGAATAGTTTAGCAAGCTCACGCAAAGCACCTTTGCTTTCCTGCTTAATCTTTTTGTACTTGTCAATGTACTCATCAAATATTCCAATTTCACTGTAAAACCAACAGCCGTCAAGTATTTCAAAATCAACTAGTTCATAGTGTTCTTTTAATAATTGATAGTCTGTCATAGTTAAAACTAATTCAACTCTTGTATTGTGTGTATTACCATCTTCATCAATCCAATGTGTGTATTTTTTATCTGTTTTCTTATCATACACATCTGTCGATTCCAGAGCTTCCGTACCATCATATAATAATGAGGACTTTATCTGTATAAATGGTAACATATTGTCTTTGATATAAAAGCGTGTCTTAATTCTGACAAAGTAGTACTTATTTTCACCTATGGCTTTATCTGGTATCATGTTTCCCTTCCAAAAACACGGTTTACCTATTGGATATCTATTACCACTTTCACTGCTCATCATAGATGGATACAATGAATTAACATCTGCTGTTGTACCATTTTTGTATATTTTGTTTTCTTTACCTTTAACCAAATAGCACCAACCACCACGATAGGACTTGCGAATATAGTCACCTGCTGTCGGATAACCGTATAACGTTTTATCTATCGGTATGGAGTATAAGTCTGGAAACATTTCTTCGTAAGACAACGAATTTTTAGTTGAGGTCTTACAAATATTTTTATATTCTTCCAAACAACATGAGCCTATTGTTAATTTATTGTGCCCCTCTTGAAACATAATTTCTAGTGACTCTTTTACAACTAAAACATCATTAGCTATATACTGTTTTTCTTCATCAGTTATGTTACATCCTGCATATCTAAAACCAGTATACTCCATTTCAAGCTTTTTGTGTTTAGTTGCAAAGCTTTCACCTATTCTTTTAACACTAAAAGGTAAAAGCTTTAGGGAGTCTCTTATTTCAATAAAGTAACCACCTGTTTTTATGATTATTGAATACCACTGTCCGCGTTCTGATATACTGTATTTAAAGGTGTTGTTAGTCATTTCTTTTTCTTTTTGCCATTCAACATTATAGTCGTGTTCACCTATTTTGTTGTAAGCTTGTTTGAAATGTTTATCAATCAATAAATAAGATAACCAGAATGCACCATCAAATTTTAAATTGTGATAGTAGGCTACTATATTAGATTTTAGACTTTTAAAGTATTCAAATTGTTCACCTATAGAATGAAAAATAGATACTTTATCAGTGAACAACTCTACAGACGCACTCGCCCAAACCTCTGTAGCTATCTGCCCTGTGTAAACAGTTGTCTCAAAATCACACATAAAATAACGAAACTTTTTTACCCTCAAAACGGTATCTCATTATCTTCGTCTTGTTCAAATGCGTCCATTACTTTTTCACGAATGTCATCTGTATCAGGCATATAGTCCATCATGTGACTCATGTACTCAAATATTTTTTGAGCTTCATAAGCTATTTGATAGTTAACAAGATAACCTGCTTTAGCACCATCTTCTAGCATAACAGCTACAGCTAATTCGCCATTTTTTGTTATTTGTTCATCTAACCAATTTGTTAGCAATTCGCGGCACATTTCATTAAAGCGTTGCAAGTTTACTCTGTAATTAGATATAACAACTCTAGCAAAAAATGATTCGTCATATGAAACATATGTAGGGGGAGTAAAACCTTCTGTATTTGTACTCTCTTGTGTAGGTGGTTCAAGTGGAATATTAGCTTGTTTTTTCTTTGTTTTTCTTTGTTCTTTTTGATACTCTTTATTAAACTGTAAACCTTTTTTACCAGAAACTACTTCGCCGTATGTCAGTTCTGAAACGTACTCCGCTTTTTGATATAGCTTTGTAGGAGTTAATTTCTCCAATTTTCTGACACTAGCTTGTGTTATTCTTTTTGGTTTAGATGGTATTACATTTTCAGAAAAAATAAAACCTTTTTTCTCAGCTCTACGAACAAAAGATTTCACTCTTTTAAGTTGTTTGTTGTACTCCTGCTCTACAGCTGATTTAATTTTTTTATTAGCCATAATCTCACCTCTTACTTAAAAAGAGGAGTAACAAAACCTGCGTGTTACTCCTCTCTTATATCTTAAAATTCTGCTTTAAATATTAACTGACTCTGTATCAAGAACACAGTTCACAAAGTCTCTACCTGCTCTAGTTTTACCAGATGTTTTAATCACTGTAAAAACTTCCCCGTCCATGATTCCTGCAATATCTGAAATTGATCTCTTAAATGTAGCTGACTGACAAGAGTAAACCTTATTCTCTGGTGTGATGATTGAAAGAACGTTTACTACTTCCCCTGTATCCTCTTTTACATCTTCAAATTTCAATGCGCCTGCAACTGTGATCTTTGTTCCATCAGGAAGATCTTTCACTGATGTAATAGATGGTGAAATTGTCATAAGATACAGTTCACGCTTGTTAAAATCTCTACTCATTTCTTTTACGTTAATCATAGTTTTGCTCTCCTTTTATGTCTTAGTTCTGTTCTGTGTAGTTGTCTGCTTCATCTGTTAAGGTATTTCTTGGTGGTAACACCTTCGCGTGCTCCATGAAATCCTGCTCTGTCATACCGTACAGTGTTTCAACCTGCTCTGTGCTAACGATGTGTACCGCCTTGAGTGTATCGGTTTCAACCATAGGCTTGATCTTCTTCAATAAAGACTCCTCATCCTTATATGTACGCGGCACTGTTACAGTTACGTTGCAAGACTCTCCCTGCTCAATGTTGAGACACATTACGACTGCGTTTGTTGCTGTGATTGTTCTTGTTACCATTGGAACTCTTGCCATTTTTCTGTTCTCCTTTTTTGTTATTTGTTTGATACGAAAAACTATTTCACCCTTTGGGTGAGTGGGTAGTATAGGAATCGAACCTATAATTTCCTGGCTTACAACACCTTGCTATTATAGCACTTATGGTTTGACCATGACGATAATCTCCTGCATAGTTGCTAATAAGAGGGCACAGCGACTTACCATTTGTCTGTAACTACCCTAGTGAGGTTGGGTAGCTAGTCACAGCTACCCAAATGGCTATGTAACCATTAAGAGAGGTGGAAGGAAATAATGTCTATGTCTCTTTCTGTTTACAAGAGTATTATAGCATATGTACGTGAAAAAGTCAACATGTATTTGCAAATTTTTTCATAAAAAATGCAATGAAACAATGTGCTTAACATAATGATTTAAGATATCATTTGTTAACGTTTTTACCGTGCTAGTGCTCGTAATTTCCTGCGATATACTTTCTTTTGTGTATCTACAATTATTTCCTGCTTTATCAATGATATCAACATACAATGTGTTAGAGTGTACGTGAATATAAATGTCATCTTTTAACCTCTTTTTTAGTTCCTTTTGTAGTAGTGAGCAAAAAATTGTTTTCATGGTAATTTTCTCCTTTTCTTGTGGTGTTTAGTTGTCAATGTACAATGCTCATGTATTGAGCGAAAAGGCGTATAGCATTGAAGCTATAACCGTGCCTGCAATTCACACGCGCCTTATGTTGTACTTAATAGATTACTTGCTAATATTTTCTCTTACTTTGATTGCATAGAGGTTAATGTCTGCCCATGCATTGCGAAGTGGTGTGTTGCGTAAATCGTTTTCGTCAATTACAATGTAAAGCTTTGCAGAGATTTCTAGCAATTTGTTATATAATTCTTCGTTGGTCATGTGCTCACACTTTCTTTTTGTTTGATGTTATAAACATTACCGCGTAGTTGAGCTTGAAATCTAATCGCTTTAGTTCTTCCAGATAGTATTTCATTAGTGCTTTATCATATGGTGATTTACCTTCATTTTCATATGCGTCTTTTGATTCTGTATATGAAAAATGCGTTGCTTCTACTTCCATGATAAAATTAGTGCTAATGTATGGAATTGCTAAAGCTGTTTTACATGTGTCCTTCTTTTCGCAAAGAGCACAGCATAAATAGCAATTACTAGTGCAACATGTGCTTTTAAAATCTGACTTCATTTTAGTCATCCTCACTTTCTGAAACCGTGACGTAACGCTTCGGTAATACTTTAGCAAGCTTAATAAATTCTTCTTCTTCCATACCGTAAAGCACACTTTCAACCGATGATTCTACAATGTGTACTAATTTAAGCGTGTCGGTCTGGTAGGTGTCCTGCAATGCTTTTAAGAGTGCTTCGCCTGTCAATTCTCCGCTGACAGTGTATGCTGTAATTGTTACGTCTGCCGTTGTGACATTGATTGTCATAACCTTTGCTGTAGTCTGTTCAATTGTTCTTGTTACCATTCTCTTTCTAGCCATGATAAATACCTCACTTGTTTTGTAGTCTCACCCTGTTAGGATGGAAAGAGCCACACGGCATTGAACACGTGTTGACCGCCTGTTATACGGATGACTCTGTTTGAAAATATGGTTTATTCTACGATACCATAAAACGCTTTACTTAGTCTTTTTTCATTCTGCTAAGGTATTCCTTGCCGCTTTGGGATATCGGCGACCCTCACGTTTTCAAGCAAAAAAAACAGTAGATAAACTAGCTTATTTTATCCGTATCTATCCGCAAAACAAGCCCCTAAAAAGCATGTAACTCTTAATTGTTTTAAGTGGTTTTTGTCCACTGGTTTTCGTTTCAGCGATTTTCCTCGCATGGTGTTTTAAGTCATCACCACTAGACTAAAAGCTACGCAAGGGATTGAACCTTGCAAACTGTCTTTACAGTGTAGCTAATTGATTAGTTATCATAAGTAACAAGATAACTATTTTTTGATGTTTCTAAACGCATTCCTACTGGTGTAAGCCATGATACGCTAAAACTAAAAGTGTTGTGTGAGCATATACCAAACTGTGATGAACCAGATGTTAAAGCATACTCAGCATAGCATTTATCCCATGCTTTCTGTTTTTCGTCTGACCATCTGTCATATACATCATTCAAAAAAGTTCCTTCCTGTCTCTGTCCGATAGCTATTAGTCTTTTTCCTTCTGTCGTGTTCGCTTTTACTACTCTCATAATTTTAACCTCACTTATAATATAGTCTCACTCTTAAAGAGTGGAATAGACTAGAGGGAATTGAACCCTCTAACCGCCTGTTTACGGAAGTCCTGTTAAATACCTCTTACGTGACAATATGCTACAAAGCTTGACTTAATTGTTAGCACAATCAAAGTTGTCATTTCTTGTAAATCTAATATGTTATAGTCTGTTAAAAGGTGTGCGTTTTGACAATTTATATTTGTAGTAACTGTAATGCTATCAGCATTTTTTAATAACGCTATTCTGATAGGACTATCACTATTTGTATTAGTGACAATCTTTATTAAACAACCGTTACCACATGACAAATTATCAGAATAATTAACATGTAAATGACGAATGTTAACATTAAATAATTCATCAAGTTCCTTTACAACATTGTCAATCAATTCTTTTAAACTATACATAATAATACCTCACTTTATTTTTCTCACCCTGTTAAGGTGGAAAGCTACGCAAGGGATTGAACCTTGCGGACTGCCTTTACAGTCTAGCTAATAATTTTATAAATACATCATGCTCTCTTTTAGCTATTTTGAGGAGATAATCATTTGTGCGAGTCCAACACTGACTCAGTTTTCTAGTTGTGGGATTGTAAAATCCTAATTTTTCCTCTGAAATATTCATGATTTCAAAAATAATATCACTCATTTCTGACATATCTTCAAAGCTCCATGTGTCTAACGCTAGTTCACACGTTAATGTGTCATAATACGTGCTAGCTATATCTAATTGCATTTCAATAGGATATTTTTTCAGATTTTCAAGCTTTAACCATTTACACATAATATATACCTCACTTTATTTTTTCTCACTCTGTTAGAGTGGAAGGGGCGACAGAGGATTGCACTAGCTGTCTACACCGCTTTTACGGTCAACCCACACCATAAGGGTAGACTATCCCTATGGCACACATGTTACTTGTGAAGTAAGATTATTTTTCATGTTAGCTGTAATCTATTAAGTTGTCAATGTGCATTAGTTCTTTTTTACTTCCTATCTCCTTTCCTTTTGATGATATAAGTATATCACA
>ERZ1026776.955-NODE-955-length-17882-cov-9.433331_pt1 | contig 17882 bp, 23 predicted proteins | sample MGYA00380125_ERZ1026776 | MGnify/ENA primary metagenome ERZ1026776 (study PRJEB33269, sample SAMEA4719761) | human gut metagenome | biome: human-associated habitat; feature: organic feature; material: feces | place: Cameroon | collected 2013-10 ...
TATACCAGCGGACAGCCAAGGGCCAGAGCGATCAGCCCACCGGCTACCGCCTGCACGGCGCTCTGACCGTGGACAAGCTGCTGCGGGCCGATGATGGCCACATTATTGGCGTGCAGTTCCTGCAGGGAGAGCGCAAAGTGGTATGGCAAGCCGAGTGATCGGCAGGCTGCCGGTGGTGTACAATCCGCAATCTCACCGCATCGAGGTGGAAAACACCGCGGAATTTGTGGAAACCCAGATTTTCCAACGTTTGGACGATCTGGCCCACGGGCAGCCGCTGCGCCTGACCCTGACGGTGGAGCCGGAGCACAAGGGCCGCAGCACATCCCAGAACCGCCTCATGTGGGCGCTGCTCACCATCATGGCTGACGCCTACAACGCCGGGCGCACCGGCGGCGTGACCCCGGAGGACTGCTATCTGGACATGCTGGAGAAATATGGGGCAAAGGTGGATTTTCTGGAAGTCCCGGCGGGCGCTTTGAGTATCCTGCGCGGCTGCTACCGTCTTGTGCACGTCGTGGAGGTCCTCGACAACAACCGCTGCACAGTCAAATGCACGCAGGGCAGCTCCACCTTCACCACCGGCGAAATGAAAAATCTGATTGACGGGATCTTTGACCGCCTTGCTGAAATGGGCGTGAATGATCCTGTGGTAACTGCCTACTGGCAGGAATGGAAGGAACCATAATGGCCAAGAGCATCATACAGACAGAAAAAGAGTGCTATATCTGCCGCCGCTGGTATGCCGTCAAGACCACCAGCGGGCTGGAGGAGCACCACGTCCTCAATGGGCCGCTGCGCAGCTTCTCCGAGCGGCACGGCCTCAAGGTCTGGCTGTGTCACCAGCACCACAATGAGCCGGGCCTGAGCGCCCACCACAATGCCACCTGTGCGCAGACCTTAAAGGCTGTTGCACAAGCGAAATATGAGGAACAGAACGGCCCCGGCGCACACGCTGCATGGATGGCCGCTGTTGGAAAGGACTATCTCAATGCTTAACGTTGCAGCAATTATGGGCCGCCTCGTGGCTGACCCTGAACTCCGCACCACCCCGGCGGGTGTGAACGTCTGCCAGTTCCGCATTGCCTGCGATCGCAACTTTGCCCGGCAGGGTGAGCAGCGGCAGGCTGATTTTGTGGATATCGTGGCATGGCGTGCACAGGCTGACTTTGTATGCAAGTATTTTTCCAAAGGCAGTCTGATTGCCATAAATGGCCGCATCCAGACCCGCAACTATCAGGACAAGAACGGCAACAACCGCACCGCCTTTGCCGTAGTGGCCGAAAACATCAACTTTGGCGGATCCAAGGGCACCAGCAGCGCCAAGGTGGATGACGGCGGCGAAGCTGCACCGCACTCTGACGCATGGCCCAAAGCTGACCCGCCCGCCAACTATGGCGGCGTGGATGATTTTGCCGTGATTGATGATAACGATGACCTGCCGTTTTGATGGTTTCGAGGGAGGATAGACAATGGAAACAAAAAAAGGTGGATTTATCCCGCTTTATACATGGATGATGGAGGACTATGGCCTCTCCCTCACGGACGCGGCAATCTATGCCCTGATTTATAGCTTTTCGCGGGACGATCAGGGGTGCTATTTCGGCTCTATCCGGTATATCGTGGACACCTGCAAGGTCAGCGAAAGCACCGCAAAGCGTTCCCTGAAAGCGCTGGAAGAAAAGGGCCTGCTGCGCAAATGGCAGGAAACCGTTGGCAATGTTACGGTCAATCGGTACACTGCACTTTGCCCGGAAACTTGTGCATCAAACCCCGGTCAAGATGAACCCCAGTTCAAAATGGACCCGGTTCAAAATGACACTTGCACCCCGGTCAAAATGACCTCTGGCCCGGTTCAAAATGAACCCCAGATAAGAAAAAGAGAAAAAAATAATAATACATCCCGCGCAGAGGCGCGAGGGGAGCCGGGTGGTCTGACCGTGGCCGAAGTCTTTGATGAGTTTTCCCGCGGCGGCCCCGGCGGGCTGTATGATGCTTTGATGGATTTTGACCAGCACCGGAGAGATCTGGCCAAGAAAGACAAGAAAAAGCTGTGGAGCCCTCTGGTTGCAAAGAAGATCTGCAAGTCCATCAAGCGGCTTGTGGATGAGGCGGGCGTGCAGGATCGCACCGGGTACGCCATTGCCATGCTGAACCAGAGCATCGAAAACGGCTGGACGGGCGTGTTCGCCGTCAAGGATTTTGTGGACAGGGCCCCGGCGGTACATACCGCACAGCCTGCGCCGGATAAGCCCCGCAAAATCACCAAGGACATGACACTTGCGGATCTGTTGGGAGGTATGAGCGCATGAGTATCAGCAAGATCACCACGGCGCAGCAGCATCAGCTGGCTGTGATCGGCGCGGCGATCCTTGACCCGGCGGCGTGCAAGGCCACCGTGGAACGTCTGACACCGGCCATGTTTGAGGACGGCCCATACAGGCAGTTGTTTGGAGCCATCAAGCTACGGCTGGACAGCGGTTACAACGTGGATGCCGTGATACTGGAAAAAATGCTGGGTGCTGGGTTCCGGCCGCTGATCTTAATGGCTGTGGAAACTGTGCCCACCGTCAGCCATGTGCAGGACTATGAGGCCCTTGTGCTGGAGGACTACCGCAAGCGCCTGCTAGTGGAGCTGGCCAATAGCGTGACCATGAGTGCAGCGGACGCGGACAGCATTTGCAGAGAGATGGGCGAGGCCCTGAAAGTACAGGATCACTTGCGCCGGGAGAGCGTGGACGCAAACGTCAAGGATTTTTCCGAGGTCTGGGACGAAACCATGCAATGGCTGCAAAAGCCGGACACCAGCGTCAAAATGGCATGGCGTGAGCTGGACGAGTTGGGCCTGTTCGGGGAAAAGATGGTCACTGTGCTGGCAGGCCGCCCCGGCCATGGTAAAACCGACCTTGCTCTGGCTCTGGCCCTGCGCTTGAGTAACAGCGCGCAGACCTACTACCTGACCATGGAAGAAGATCGGCGCAAGCTGATGATGAGAACCATGTCCAAACTGACCCGGATCAACAGCACCCGCCTGAGAGACCGCAGGATCACCGAGGACGAGCGGGAAAGCCTGAACAACGCTTTTGCCCTGATCAAGGGACACACCGGCATGATCTACGATGACGGCACCCGCATAACCGTGGACGATATCCGCGCCCGCGTCATGAAGTACCGGCCCCGGATCGTCTTTATCGACCACATCGGCCTGATCGCGGACACACAGCCGGGCCGCAAGGAATATGAGCGGCTGGCAGACGTGACCCGTCAGCTGAAAGAACTGGCCATGGAAACTGGCATCACCATCGTGGAACTGGTGCAGCTGAACCGCAGCACCGACCGGAACGGTGGAGCCAAAAAGGCAGCGCTGGGAGATCTGCGCGGCTCTGGCACCATCGAGCAGGACGCGGATGCCGTTGTTTTCATCGAAAGCGAGGTCACAGGAGAACGGCGATTGCAGGGGCCGAATGATTATTTTGAGGTCAGCCTGCGAGTGAGCAAAAACCGAGAGGGCGAAACAGGCCGGGTGCCCATGTGGTGGCAGCCGCAGTATCATGAGTGGCAGCCTGCACCTGATCCGTCCGAAAATTACAACGAGGATGATTTTACACCCGCGGACAATGAGACTGGCCCGGCGGGGTGGTAACGGAAGGGATAAACAATGTGGAATGCAGCATATATGGCGCTTGTTGTGATTGCGTGGGCTTTTGCGATTGCAATTGCTGGAGCTCTACGAGGAACACTTTAAGCACTGGTAATGGGGAGGGATGCCCGATGACCTATGAAGAAAAAAAGGAATGGCTGCGGCGGTATCGCAAGGCTGCCCGGATTGAAAGAATAAAGTTGGACGAGGTGGAGCAGTACCGCGCTGCCGCCGAACACGTCACACAGGTATTGTCCGGGATGCCCGGCGGGGCTGGTGACGGTCAGGCGTTGCCCAGAGCGGTGGAGCGTATCATGGATGCCATGCAGGAGGCAAACGCTCAGGTCATGGAGTGCCAGCAGATCCGCAAGGAAGTTATGGACACCATGGCCCAAACTGTGGATATGCAGGATTATGGTATTCTGTATATGCGGTACATCGGCGGTATGAAGTGGGAGCAAATCGCCGTCAAGATCGGGATGGACGTGAGCCGGGTATACCGGCGGCACAAGGCCGCTGTGAAAGCGCTGGACATTCCAGAAAACCAGTGAGCGCACTGTTTCGCACTGTTTTTGATGCAAGACGCACTGTTTCGCACTGTTTTGGGGACAATGCGCACTGTTTCGCACTGTTTCCGCTATGGTATCATTACGCTGCAAGAGCCGCAAGGAATTGGAGAACATCCAACACCCTGCGGCTTTTGTATTGCTCGGCTGCGACAGGGGAACACACGTCACTATCCAAAGCCTGAATGTACCAGCTGGGCAATTCTTATTTTGTTATCCGTGGCACTGTTGGGGCCTGCACCCCGGCGGGGCTGCTGGATATATGCGGGCTGCATCATCTCCCCAAGTGCGTGGCAGCATTGCCAAGCGGGTTCCTTACCATCCTGCCCAGTAAGCTGCTGTTGTGGGCAGCTGCGCACCGTCAATGGAGGCCAGACCGTGAAAGATTTTGCACAAGGATTTTACAAGAGCAAGGCGTGGCAGCGCTGCCGTCAAGGATATGCTGCCAGTGTGGGCGGGCTGTGCGAGGAGTGCCTGCGGGAGAATAAGATCACCGCGGGTGAGATCGTACACCACAAAATCCACCTGACCCCGGACAACATCAATGATCCCGCTGTGTCCCTGAACTGGGATAATCTGGAGCTGGTGTGCCGGAGCTGCCATTTGAAATTACATGGTAATAAAAAGAGGTATTCCGTGGACGCCTTCGGGCGGGTGGTACTTCGCTGACCTCCCCCCTATCAAAAATTTTTTGATAGGCCCAGAAGACCGAGGGGCAAGGTTCATTTTTCCTCTCTCGTGTGCGCAGGAATTTTTTTGGAAAGGAGTTTGCACGAAAATGGCAAGAAAAGCCACGACTTACGCCAAGTTGCTCAAAATGGCCAAGAGTTACGGCGTGGAAAAAAATGAGCTGTTCGTGCAGGCTGCCGAACAGTATGACACGCAAATGCGCGTGATCCAGAGCATCAAGGATGCACTGGATGCAGCGGAAAACCTGACCACCTCGAAAGAGTACGTCAAGGGCCGTGAGAACGTATATGCAAACCCGCTGGTCAAGGAACTGCCCAAGCACGCGGATTCTGCCAACCGCACCCTGCAGGTCATGCTCACGATCATCAAGGATCTGGGCAAGCCTCCCGCGCCAAAGGACAGACTGACGGAGATGCAGGAAGATGGATAACTACCTGCTGGCCTACTATCAGGCTATCGAAAACGGCAGCATTGTGGTGGGCAAGTGGATTAGGCTGTTTTACCGCTATCTGATCGAGGGGCTGCAAAAGCAGTCCTTTTTCTTTGACCAGAAACGGGCAAACAAGGCGATCCGGTATATTGAAACGTTCTGCCATCACAGTGAGGGACGCTCTGACACCATCAAGCTGGAACTGTGGCAAAAGGCTTTTGTTTCTGTGGTGTTTGGCATCATGGACGGCATGGGCAACCGGCAGTTTCGTGAGATCATTCTGATTGTGGCCCGCAAAAACGGCAAAACGCTTTTTGCCTCGGCCATCATCAGCTATTGCACCTTTCTTGATGGAGAGTATGGCGCAAAGACATACTGCGTGGCCCCTAAGCTGGATCAGGCAGATCTGGTGTATGAGGCTTTTTATCAATCCACCATGGCAGAGCCGGAACTTGCCCGCCGCCTTAAAAGGCGCAAGTCTGACCTGTATGTAGAGAGCACCAACAGCAGCGTCAAAAAAATTGCGTTCAACGCCAAAAAGTCCGATGGTTTCAACCCGTCCCTGACCGTGTGCGATGAAATTGCATCATGGCCGGGAGATCAGGGCCTGAAACAGTACGAGGTTATGAAAAGCGCCCTCGGCGCACGCCGTCAGCCGCTGATCCTGAGCATCAGCACGGCAGGCTACATCAACGAGGGCATATATGATGAACTGATAAAACGTGCCACCCGCTTTCTGCTGGGCGATTCACGCGAGCAGCGGCTGGCACCGTTTTTATACATGATCGACGATATCGATAAATGGAACGATATCAACGAGCTGCGCAAGTCAAACCCCAATCTGGGCGTGTCCGTGTCGGTGGACTACCTGCTGGAGGAAATTGCCATTGCCGAGGGCAGCCTGAGCAAACGGGCTGAGTTTATCGTCAAGTATTGCAACCTCAAGCAAAGCAGCAGCCAGGCATGGCTGCCCACCGAGGCCGTAGCTCGCTGCTGCGGCCCGGAGCTGCGGCTGGAAGATTTCCGGTCGAGCTATTGCGTGGGCGGCATCGACCTGAGCCGCACCACCGACCTGACCGCCTGTGTGGCCATCATCGAGCGGAAAGGTCGGCTGTATGTCTTTGCGCATTTCTTCCTCCCTGCGGAAAAGCTGGAAGAAGCCACCGCGCGGGATGGCCTGCCCTATGCCATCTATATACAACGCGGCTTGTTGACGTTGAGCGGTGAGAACTTCGTAGATTACCACGATTGTTTCCGCTGGTTCTGTGATCTGGTGGAGCAATACGAAATTCTACCGCTGAAAGTCGGCTATGACCGATACACGGCACAGTATCTGGTGCAGGACATGGCTGCCTACGGTTTCCAGATGGACGATGTGTTTCAGGGTTTCAACTTAACGCCGGTCATTCGCGAGACGGAAGGCCTGGTGAAGGACGGCGTTTTTAATTTCGGGGACAACGACCTGCTCAAGGCGCACCTGCTCAACACAGGCATGAAAATCGAGGTGGACAGCGGGCGGATGCGCCCGGTCAAGATCAGCGTGACCGACCACATCGACGGATGCGCTGCTCTGCTGGACGCTATGACTGTGCGGCAGAAGTGGGCCGCAGAGATCGGCCAGCAGCTGAAAAACGAGGAGTAACACATGAATTTGTTCGAAACACTGGGGCGTTTGGCCCATCGGAGGCTCATCAAACCTGCCGGATCTGTTTTTACGCTGCTGGATGGATACACGCCCAGCTTTACCAGCTGGAAGGGCGAACTCTATGAAAGTGAGATCATCCGCGCATCTGTCCATGCAACGGCAAACCATGTCAGCAAGCTCAGCGTAAAGATTCTGGGCAGCGCCGATCCTGTGTTGCAGACCAAGCTGCGGCATGGCCCGAACGAGTGGCAGACCTGGGGGCAGTTTCTTTACCGCCTATCCACGATTCTGGATATGCAGAACACGGCGTTCATTCTCCCGGTATTCGATGATTTCGGCCAGCTCAGCGGCATCTTTCCGGTGCTACCGGCGCAGTGTGAGCTTTTTCGGAACCAAGGAGCTTATTGGCTCAAGTATACTTTTGTGACAGGAAAACAAGCCAGCATTGCCCTTGCAGACTGCGGTGTAATGACAAAGTTCCAGTACCGCAATGATCTTTTCGGCGAAGACAACCGGGCGCTGAACCCCACCATGGACTTGGTAAGCATTCAGAATCAGGGCATTCAGGAAGCCGTTAAAAATTCGGCTTCTTTCCGATTCATGGCGCAGCTGAAGAATTTTGCAACACCCAAAGACCTGCGGGAAGCCCGAGAAAGTTTCAACAAGGAAAATCTGCAGGGGGAAGGTGGCGGCGTGCTACTTTTTCCAAACACCTATGCCAACATTCAGCAACTGAAAGCTACACCCTATGTCGCCAGCACAGAGGAAATGGAGCGCATCCGTACCAATGTATTCGATTATTTCGGCGTCAACGAAGATGTTGTGCAGAATAAAGCTTACGGCGATGCCTGGAACGCCTTCTATGAAGGACGCATCAAACCGTTTGCAATCCAGTTCAGTGATGTTGTAAGCCGGATGCTGTTCAGCGATAACGAACGATCCCGCGGCACCCAGATTATGGCGACCAGCAATCGGCTGCAGTACATGAGCAATACGGAAAAACTCAATGTTTCCGCCCAGATGGCAGACCGTGGCATCATGAACCGCGATGAAATCCGTGAAATCTGGAACCTCGACCCGCTGCCGGACGATCAGGGCAAAGCATATACGATCCGCGGTGAGTATTATCTGCTCAACCAGGATGGCAGCATGACAAAGAAGGGAGAAAATAAAACCGATGGAAAATGAGAAGCTTCTGAAAAAGCTGGCAGATGGCCGGGAATACCGCTCTATGCAACTTTCTGCCCGCTCTGCCGATAACAGCGGAGATGCTGCCATGATTGTGGAAGGCTATGCGGCCACCTTCAATCAGCCCTATGTGCTCTATGAGGGCAAGGATTACAGGATTCTGGAGCAGATTGACCCGGCAGCTTTCAAGGAATGCGACATGGCCGATGTGATTTTTCAGTACAACCACACCGGCCGCGTGTTTGCCCGGACAAAAAACAACACCCTGACCTGTACCGCAGACAATACCGGCCTGAAAATCACGGCTGATCTGGGTGGCACGGAGATCGGACGGCAGCTGTATGCCGAGATCAAGGGTGGCTACACGGACAAGATGTCCTTCGGTTTTGTGGTGGCGGAGGACAAACGGGAATCGACCGAGGATCATGAAACCGGGTTTGTTACCATGACCCGCACCATCACCAAAGTAAAAAAACTGTACGATGTGAGCGCCGTGAGCTTTCCGGCCAACGATGCCACATCGATCAGCGCCCGGAATTTTTCCAACGGAGTGATTGAGGAAATGGCAGCGGAGCGACTGCAGCGGGCAAATACAGTCAAACGCATTCATCTGAAACTTTTGGGAGTGTAACACTATGGAAAAGAAAATTGAAGAAATGACCATCGAAGAACTGTGCAACCGCGCAGCGGAGATCCGCACCAAGGCGGAAGATTCGACTCTTGATCAGGCTGCGCTGAACGAGCTGGAGAAGGAGGCGGACGCCGTTTCCAAACGCATCGCTCAGTATGAGGCTGAACAGCGCCGCCGCTCTATCGCCACGAAGATGACCTCCACCGGCACTCCGGTTGAGAACCCTGCTGCCGACCCCACCGAGGATGAGACCCGTGCACAGAAGTTCAAGGAGACCCGCACCGAGACCATTTCGGCAAAGGAGGTCCGCTCCACCCTGATGAGCAGCGGCCAGCTGGCGGCTCCCACGGCCGTTTCCGGCATTAACGATACGGTTGGTGCCAAGGTTTCCAGCATCGTGGACATGGTGAAGATCGTCAACTGCGAAGGTATGCGCAGCAACGTGGTCGCTTATGTCAAGGCCGATGCGGCAGCCGCAGGTAAGCAGACCGAGGGCGCTGAGGCCGCTGTGGCAGAAGCCGACTTTGATACTGTAACCATCAACCCGGAATCGGTTGCAGTGCTTTCCTACATCAGCAAGCAGGCGAAGAAGCAGACGCCGCTGCTGTACGAGGCAAAGGTCCGTGAGCAGGCCCTCGTAAGTCTGCGCAAGAATGCTTCTGCCCTGATTACCAAGCAGCTGCAGGCCAGCAAGCTGAACACCACCGTCAAGGCAGTCGTAGCAAGCTCCAAGGGTGTTGTGGACGCCACCACCCTGCGCCAGATTGCACTGGCTTACGGCGGTGACGAGAGCGTTGTGGGTGGTGCAGTGCTGTTCCTGCATAAGAAGGATCTGATTGCTTTCGGCGATGTGCGCGGCACCGGCGAAAAGAAGCCGGTCTATGAGATCACGCCGGACACCGACAACCCCAATACCGGCGTCATCAAAGACGGCGGTCTGAGCGTCCGCTACTGCCTGAACAGCAATCTGACGCCCTGCTCCGGCACGGCACAGACCTCCGCCGCACAGAAGACCATGTTCTACGGTGTGCCCACCAACCTGGAACTGGATCTGTTCAGCCCCTACGAGATCACCGTTTCTTCGGACTTCGCCTTCAACAAGCTGATGGAAACCATTCTGGGTGATGTGGAACTGGGTGCTGACGTTGTGGTCCAGGGCGGTTTTGTTGCGCTGGAGATTGCAGCCAACAGCTAAGAGGTAAAATCATCATGCTTGAACAGGTAAAACGATCGCTGCGGATTACTGCAGCTGCCTTTGATGCGGAACTTTCTGCGCTTATCGATTCGGCACTGGATGATCTGGAGATTGCCGGGGTGCCCGCACGGCACAACCAGGACAAGCCTTTGATTGCCCGCGCCGTCATTACCTACTGCAAGGCCAACTTTGGCGAGGCCGACCAATATGACCGGCTCAAGGCAGCCTATGACGAGCAGAAGGCGCAGCTGATGAGCGCCACCGGATACACAGACTGGGGTGACAGCGATGCAGCGGTACGTTGAGGCCGTCCTGGTCAAAGAGACCTATGTCCAGACTGAAGACCACGAGCAGCGCACGGTGCAGCAGGAAACACCGGTGATCGGCACCCTTTCCAGTGTGACCGCTACAGAGTTCTACCAGGCAGCCAATACGGACTATCGCCCGGAGATCGTACTCAAGGTCTATGAGCAGGAGTATTCCGGTCAGCAGAAGGTGCGGGTGAACGATGTGCAGTACACCGTCATCCGCACCTATTTGTCCGGCGATTTCATCGAACTGCACTGTCAGCGCAAGGGGGCCGACTAAATGGCAAATCCACCGTCTGGCATGAAGATCACCAAAAACGGCATCACTTACCAGTCCAGCATCGACCGCACCCAGTACACCATCCGGGAACTGAGCCGTGCGGCACTGCGGGATGTGGGCAAGTATATCGTCCGGGAGTGCCGCAAAGCATCACAGGCCCGCCCGCACATGGGCCGCCTGACGATAAAGTCCCGCTTTTATGGCAAAGGCGGGGCTTTTTCTTACTGGGTCCGCAAGCGGGAGACCGACCTACAGGTCGGCATCAAGCACAATACCTGGTATGGTGCGCTGCAGGAACTGGGAGACGGCCACCAGCCGCCCCGCGGCATCCTGCGGGCATCGGTGCAAAACAACATCGATCAGATCCGCGTCATTGAGGGGCATTACCTCTCGGCGGTCGAGGACGAAAACCGGGCCATGGGCCTGATCGACGAGGAGGAGATGCAGCCCGATGGCACAGAGGACTGACACCGCCTTTGACCTGTTCAAGCGGGCCATCGGCACGAAAATCGAGGAGGTTACCGGTCTGAGCAGTGATAACGTGTTTTATACGCGCAGCACTGCAGCCGGTTATCCCCGCATCAGCTATACCGCCACGATCTGGGCAGATGGCAGCGTGCAGCGTGGCACGTTGTCCTGTCAGGTCGTCGGGAAAGAATCGGCGGGCGAAGTGGACGCCATCGCAGAAAATTTGCGCACCGAGCTGGATGATTTTGCATCCTGCTCGGATGCGCTTTTTTATTGGCTGTTTTCAGGTCGGAGCGATCCGGTGGAGGACAGCGATAAATCCATATACCGCCGCCTTGTAACGTTTGATTTCAAAATCATGGGAGGCAAAACATGAGTCTTTTCAATCACAAGCGCATGACCGGCCAGACCTCCGAGACCAAAGCGCACCTGCTGCTGGGTGCAGGTGTGCTGGTCAAGGACTACAACCCGGCCACGGATACCTATGAGACCGCACGCACCGACAAAAAAATCCTCGGTGCAACGTCCGGCGGCAGTACCTTCACCGCCACGAAAAACGGTCACTATCTGAGCATTGACGGCGTGCCCGAGAACACCAAGGGCAATTGGATCCTGGATTCCTGGGCCTCCACGCTCCAGACCACCCTGCAGGAGATCACTGCCGAAAATCTCAAGATGTCGCTGGCAGCGGCCAAGATGGACAGCAGCGATAGCACTGCAGGCAAGGATTACACGGCCATCACGCCCAAGGATGTGCTGGAGGACGATGATTACATCGGCAGTCTGAGCTACATCGGCCGCATCAGTGGCAGTGAAAAACCGGTCATCGTCACCATCTTCAATGCCTTCAACACGGCAGACCTTTCGCTTAATCCTAAAGACGGCGAGGAGGGCACGCTGGCAATGACCCTGACGGCCCACTACAGCCCGGATGACCTGGACACCCCGCCTTTCAAGATCTATTATCCTAAAATTTCGGAGGAGTAAGCTATGCGTAAACTTAACGGCGGCGACATTTTCCCGGCTCTGCGTGTGCTGCGGGCCATGGACCTGACCGACCCCATCAACAAGCTGATCAACGAGGTTTCCAAGGCCGAGACCGAGGAGGCCAAGAGTGTGGCTGGCATCGGCTTTCTGGGTAACTGCCTGGAAAAGGCGATCGACAGCAAGGGCGGTGAGCAGCTGATCTTCAGTTTTCTGGCTGGTCCGCTGGAGCAGCCGAACGGCGAGGCTGTGCGCAGCATGGACCTCAATGCCTTGGCGGATGCCATTATCCAGCTGACTGAGGAAAACGACCTGATCAGTTTTTTTACCAAAGTCAAGCGTATCATGCGGATGTGATCATGGACGCGCTGCTGCATCGTTATGGCGGCAGCGTTTCTTTTTTAGATGACTGGATGTGGGACGAAGCCGTCAGCTACATCGGCCGCGTGATGGAGCTGATTGAACGGGAGGAAAAGCGCCTGCGCTGGTACATCCGGTATGAAGATCAGTTCCAGAAATTTGATGATTTCGACCGAGCAACCAAGCCCCGGTCAGAACGGGTAAAGAGCATCGGCGACATTTACGCAGACACCGCAAAACTGATGGATCTGACCTGGGAGGAGGTGCACGATGGCGAGCGGGACTGAGATCTTTAAACTTTTCGGCTCCATCATGATCGACAGCACCGAAGCTGAAAAGAGCCTGAGCAAAACTGATAAGGCCGCCCAGAGCACTCAGGACAAGCTGGGCAAGCTGGTCTCTGGTGCCGCCAAATTTGCCGCTGGTGCCGCTGCAAGCATTGCTGCAGCAGGCACAGCGGTTTTTAAATTCGCGGACAATGTGGCCAGCGTGGGCGACACCATCGACAAACAGAGCCAGAAGCTGGGCATCAGCGCCAAAGCCTATCAGGAGTGGGACGCCGTCCTCGGGCACTGCGGTGCATCCATCGACAGCCTGAAGGGCGGCATGAAGACCCTGACCAAGGCCGTGGCCGATGCATCCGACGATCAGGTGGCTGCTTTCCAGGCGGTCGGCCTGAGCATGGATCAGGTAAAGTCCATGTCCACGGAGGACGTCTTTTCCGCAGTCGTGACTGGACTGCAGGGCATGGAAGAGGGTGCGGAGCGCACCAACATTGCCACCACCCTGCTGGGCAAGAGTGCGCAGGAGCTGGGTCCCCTGCTCAACACCAGCGCCGAGGACACCGCTGCCATGAAGCAGGCCGTCAACGAGCTGGGCGGCGTCATGAGCGATGAAGCGGTGGCTGCATCGGCCAGCTTCAAGGACGCCCTGCAGGATCTGACCACCATTGGTACCGGTTTCAAGAACGCACTCGGCGCACAGGTTCTGCCCTATGTAACGGAAGCCATGACCGCACTGACGGACGGCTTCCGGGAAGGCGGCGTTGCCGGTATGGCGACGGCTGCCGTGGACCTTGTCTCCAATTTCGCAGGAAAGCTGGTTCAGGAGATCCCTCAGCTGGCGACCAGTGCTACCCAGATGCTGACCGGTCTGGCTAGTTATCTGGAAAACAATGCTGACAAAATCGTCGCGGCTGGCGGCACGCTCATCGTCAACCTTGCTACTGCACTTGTGCAGAACATCCCGAAACTTGTCGTAGCTACTGTGAAAGTCATGGCTGCGCTGGTAAGCAGCATTGTTGGGCACATCCCGGATGCCGCGCAGGCCATGGTGCAAGTTAGCGCTGCGATTAAACAAAAAATCGACGCGCTCGCACAGAGTGCCCTTACCTGGGGCCACGATATCATTGCAAATTTTGTGCAGGGCATTAAGGACAAAATCGCGGCCATCGGCGATGCGGCCAAAGAAGCGGCCGGTGCCGTGGCGACATTTTTGCACCATACGACCCCGGATGAGGGCCCCCTGGCCGGTGATGACCAGTGGATGCCCGAGATGATGCAGCAGTTCGTGGACGGTATCACGCAGGGCGTCCCCGCGCTACGCGACGCAGCGGAAGCTGCAGCAGACGGCGTGGCCAGGCCATTTTCCACGATGTCCAGCAACATCCAGAAGCTGGTAAACGATGGCCCGATCGGCTCAGTAAAGAACCTGATCTCGGCCGTCAAAAACAAGAACTGGACCAGCGTTGGCGAGTTTGTCCTGGAAGGCATCTACAACGGCATGAGCTCCAGCCAGAAACAGTGGGTGGATAAGACCCTCACCGGGTGGCTGACGGCTCTGAACGATGCGTATAGCAACAACGGCTGGGCTGGCGTCTTCGGACTGGGCAAAAACATTGCCGAGACCATTGGCGGGGGACTGAGTCAGAATCTTGCGCCACTGGCCGGGAAAGTATCCGGGTGGATCGGCAACATCGGCCAGTCCCTGCAAGGAGCAATTCCAACTCTCGGCAGCATGGCCAAGCTGCTGGGACAATCCCTGTCTGGCGGCATCACGGCCTTCTTCCCGCAGCTGTTCGCGGCGATCGGCAGCATGGTCGGCACCATTGGCACGGCCCTGTCCGGCGTGATCTCTGCGGTCGTCTCCACACTGTCTGCAATTCCGGTGGTAGGCTGGGTGCTGGCCGCTGTGGCCATCGCAGGACTGGCAGCATTGCTGGTCTCTCTGGGCAAAACTGCCGCAAGCCTTAACAAGCGCGGCGCAGCGACCACGATCGACGCGCCCAGCACGCCTACTCCGAGCCCCGCAGACGATCCCACCAGTCAGCCCAACAGCAATAGCGGCGGCTCCGCTTCGGAGCCCTCCAAAGGCGGCGTGACTATCATCCAGTATGTCACGGTGGATGACGACAACACCGCTGCGGATGTGATGCGGGACGCTATCTGGATGGCAGAAAGGAGTGCTCTCGTTGGCGTATAAGATCACGATCCAGTCCGACAATGGGCGGACTGTCTACATCAATGCTGGCACGGGGCTGGATGGCAATCTTGACCCAATTTCTGGCGTCGATGTAAAAGTCTCGGCATCGCAAGGCGCGAACCAGATCGGCGAGAGTATCACCGACCAGACTGTTGGCAGCGTGGTGCGCACGATCAGCGGAGAGTGCCGGACCCCTGCAGCGGCAAAGGAACTGCTGCGGGCAGTACCACCGCTATCCAAAGGCAAGCTGATCCTCAATGATGCCTATTTCTGCGAGTATGTGGTCAAACGGTCACCGTATGTGACGCGCGAAAAAGGCAGCCGCAACAAGCGCACTTTTTCGACGATCTTGTACTGCCGACTGCCATACTGGCAGAGCATCACACCGTCTTCCTGCTTAATTGGCGGGTATACTCCGTCCTTTCACTTCCCAGTCACCTATGCAAAACCGCATAGATTCGGCACTCGCAGTCCATTCGCCTTCGTGAACGCCCTGAACCCCGGCGATTTCCAGGCCGCCTTTTCTGCGATTTTTTCGACGGCAATCACAACAAAAAATCCGGTGCTGCTGAACTGCGTCACCGGCGCAAAGCTGCGACTTATCACGGACCTTGCCGCTGATGAGCAGCTTAAAGTGTACCGGGACAGCGAAGGGCTCCATGTGGAGAAGGTCAGCGCAGGCAAAGCCGAGGACATTTTTGCCTGCATGGATGACGATAGCAGCCTCTTTTATCTGGAGTCTGGCGATAATCTGCTCAAGATCGACGCAGATGATGGTGCAGAGAATTTGCAATGCAGTGTATCTTACAATGCTGCTTATATGGGGGTGTATCCCGATGATTTTTGACGTGATCGACCCGGACAGCTTGGCCACGATCCGGCAGGTCGAGAGTTGGAAATCCATGAGCTGGAAGCAGGGGTATAACACGGATGGCAGCTTTTTGCTGGAAGTGGAAAATACCGCAGAAAATGCGCGCTTGCTGGCACCCGGGCGTTACCTGCGCGAGCATGGCACGACCAATGCCGTTGTGCTGCGGGCCGCCTACAACGAGAGCAGTGGTAAAACGTGGGTCGCTACCGGCTACCCTCTGACCAATCTGCTCCGTCAGCGGGTCAGTACGACCGTCGTTGCGCAGCAGGATGCAGAAACCGCTCTGAGAGCACTCTTTACCGAATGCTTTGAGGGTGGCCGGGCCATAACTGGGCTGGCTCTGGACGATGCAGCCAACATCGGTCTGACCTACGCCCAGCAGTTGAGCAACAAAAGTCTGTACGAGTATGTCCAGACCATTTGCCAGGCACTGGATATCGGCTATCGGGTACGCATGACCGGCAGCAACGACCAAAAGCATCTGCGTTTCGGCCTGTATCGGCCGGAACGCAATCCGAATCTCAAGTACCGGGTCGCTTATGGCAACCTGGAAAGCGTGCAGATCAAGCTGAGCGATGTGGACTATGCCAATGTTGCACTGGTCCTCGGCGCAGGTGAAAGCTCTGCCCGCGCTCAGGTCGTCGTGGGCGATATCGGCAGTACCGGTGCCGATCGGCATGAGATCATCGTGGACGCCCGAGACCTCCAGCCCGACGACGGCGAAACCGCCGCCGATAAAACCTATCTGGACAGGCTTGCCATGCGGGGCGTGGAAAAGTTGCTCGAACACCAGAAAATAGACAGTTTGACCTTTGTGCCTGCGGATGACCGCGCGCAGCTGGGTGATATCGTGACCTGCATCGTGGATGGCGTCCGCCTGGAAGCCGCCGCACGGGTGACGGAAATTGAGATCACCAGCAAAAGCGGCTCTCAGACGCGCAAAATCACTGTGGGAACACCCGTCATCAGGAGGAGACAATAATAATGGCAATCGTAACTTATCCGCTCGACGGTCCCAAGTATGACGCAACGGACGCTGCAGGGTACTTTTCGACCCGCTGCAGTGGCGTATATTGCGCCGAGGACGACTTCGCCGTCACAGCTGCGGGAGGCACCAGCGTGACCGTCAGCGCCGGTGTTGCATGGATCCACCCGGACCGGTGGACCGGCTACAGCGTCCTCTGCCGCGAGGAGCAGACATTGGAACTGTCTGCGGCAGATGGCATCCGCACCCGCATCGACCGCGTGGTGCTGCGCTACGACGCAGCGGCCCGGCAGACGCGCCTGCAGGTGCTGGAGGGCACGCCGGACTCGGCCAGCCCCACAGCCCCCGCGATCACCCGCACGGCGCTGGTCTACGACCTCTGCCTTGCCGAGATCACCCGCCCTGCAGGCTCCACGGCCATCACCGCCGCGAACCTCACCGACACCCGCGCCGACGAAGACATCTGCGGCGTCATGCGGGACGGAGTGACCAGCATCCCGACGGAGCAGCTGCAGGCACAGGCTATGGCCATTCTGGCCGCCCTGCAGCAGAGCGGCAATGAACAGCTGCAGCAGCTGGCAGAGAGCATCAAAGCCGTGGACAGCGGCAGTTTTTACACCAAAGAACAGGCGGATGCCAAATTCGGGACGCCCTACACCCTGACCGCGGACAAAATCAGCACCGCCCTGGGCTTTGCGCCTACCCGCATCATCTCCAGCACCGACGCCCCGCCCAGCGACGTGAGCGCGTACCCAGACGGTGCGTTGTGGATCACCTACAGCGCGGCTGCTACCACCGCATCTGCGGATGAGGCGGTGGACGACACGGACATCCACATCCCCGAAGACGAGACCGTGGCAGACGACAGCGCGGCCACGCCCGAAGACACTGTGCAGGATGAGACGGACACCGCAGAGACCACTGTTATCTCCGACGATGCCGAGCCGGAGGAGGGCTGACCATGAGCAAGGGATACACCCTGACCCCCAGCGGCCCGATGCCGGTCAAGCAGCTCTATACGCTGACCGGAGGCAAGGCATATCCGGTGGATAAGGCCTATACCCTGACCGGCGGCACCGCCCGCCTGTGGTACCAGCGCGGCACGCCGCTGGGCAGTCTGGCCGTGGGTAGCACCGTCAAGATCGCAGTGGGCGGCACGG
>ERZ1026776.956-NODE-956-length-17876-cov-74.206273_pt1 | contig 17876 bp, 15 predicted proteins | sample MGYA00380125_ERZ1026776 | MGnify/ENA primary metagenome ERZ1026776 (study PRJEB33269, sample SAMEA4719761) | human gut metagenome | biome: human-associated habitat; feature: organic feature; material: feces | place: Cameroon | collected 2013-10 ...
TTTCTTTGCTGCTTTTCTTTGCTGCTTTTCCTTTTTTCCCACAGATTTCACAGATTTACACAGATTTTTTGACCTGTTCGGTCTTGGATGGCACAGATTTTAGACCTGTTCGGTCTTGGATTTCGCAGATTTTTTGTATCTTTGCATTCGCAAAAATAGGAAACAATATTATGAATCAATTTACAAAGATTATTGCAGCACAGCTCAAATTGCGTGAACAGGCTGTTGAGAATACATTGGAGCTTCTCGAAGAAGGATGCACCATTCCTTTTATCTCCCGTTACCGTAAGGAGAAAACGGGAAATATGGATGAGGTGAACATCGAGGCCATCGCTCAGGCTAACGAGAAACTCAAGGAGATGGCGAAACGTAAGGAAACCATCCTCAAAACCATCGAGGAGCAGGGTAAACTGACGGATGCCCTCAAGGAACGCATCGAAAACTGTTGGGATGCCACGGAATTGGAGGATATCTATCTTCCTTTCAAACCTAAGCGCAGAACCCGTGCACAGATTGCCCGTGAGGCTGGCTTGGAACCTTTGGCTCAGGTTCTGCTTTTCCAGCGTGAACGTAATCCGCAGCAGGCTGCCAAGAAGTTTGTAGGCGACAAGGTGAAGGATGCGGATGCAGCCCTGCAGGGTGCCAAGGACATTATTGCCGAAATGGTGAGCGAGAGCGAGGAAAGCAGAAACCAGATTCGTGGCGAGTTCCGTCGTGGTGCTATCATCACCTCTAAGGTGGTGGCTAAGAAGAAGGATGAGGAGGACGCCCAGCGTTTCTCTGATTACTTCGATTTCTCTGAGCCATTGAAGAAATGTTCTTCCCATCGCCTGTTGGCTATGCGCCGTGGTGAGGCTGCCGGATTCCTCCGTATCAGTATCTCTGCCGATGACGAGCAGTGCCAGGATAAGTTGAAGCGCCACTATGTGCATGGATATGGTGAGTGCCAGACGCTGGTGGGCGAGGCGGTGGATGATGCCTTCAAGCGTTTGTTGAAACCTAGCATCGAAACCGAATTTGCGGCTCTGAGCAAGCAGAAGGCGGATGAAGAGGCTATCATCGTGTTTGCAGATAACCTGCGCCAGCTTTTGCTCGCTGCTCCGTTGGGACAGAAGCGAGTGATGGCGGTGGATCCTGGTTTTGCCAATGGCTGCAAGACCTGTTGTCTTGATGCACAGGGTAATCTGATTCATCACGAAATCGTTTATCCTCATCCTCCTCGTAATAAGAAAAATGAGGCTACTGCTGCCATCCAGCGCATGGTGAAAATGTATCAGGTGGAGGCAATGGCTGTGGGTAATGGTACGGCAAGCCGTGAAACCAGTGATTGGTTGCACGAAATAAGTTATCCACACCCTGTGGATATCTATGTGGTCAGCGAGGATGGTGCTTCTATTTACTCGGCTTCGAAGATAGCTAGAGATGAATTCCCTGATGAGGATGTCACCGTGCGTGGTGCCGTAAGTATCGGCAGACGACTGATGGACCCGCTGGCTGAGTTGGTGAAGATTGACCCGAAGAGCATCGGTGTGGGACAGTATCAGCATGATGTGGATCAGACTCAGCTCAAGAAGAGTCTGGATGGTGTGGTGATGAGTTGTGTGAACTCGGTGGGTGTCAACCTGAATACCGCATCGCAGCATCTTCTTACCTACGTGAGTGGTCTCGGTCCTACCCTTGCCAAGAACATTGTGGAATACCGCAGGGAGAATGGAGCCTTTGCTTCGCGTGCCCAGTTGAAGAAGGTACCACGTCTAGGACCATCGGCTTTCGAACAGTGTGCCGGTTTCCTCCGTATTCCTGGTGCCAAGAATCCTTTGGACAATAGTGCCGTGCATCCTGAGCGTTATGCCCTGGTAGAGCAGATGGCGAAGGATCAGGGTGTCACCGTGAAGCAACTGGTAGAGGATAAGGCTTTGCAGAAGAAGATTGACATTAAGAAATATGTAACTGCCGAGGTGGGTATGCCTACCTTGACGGATATCATGGCAGAGCTTGACAAGCCAGGTCTGGACCCTCGTGGTGAGGTAGAGAAGTTTGAGTTTGATGCGAGCATCAAGACCATCGAGGATTTGCAGGTGGGCATGGTGGTGCCAGGCATCGTTACCAACATCACCAAGTTTGGTGCCTTTGTTGATATAGGTGTTCACAACGATGGTTTGGTTCATGTTTCACAGATGTCCAACCGATACATCAAGGATCCGGGTGAAGTGGTAAAGCTCCATGAGCATGTGATGGTTCGTGTGGCAGAGGTGGATTTGAAGCGCAAGCGCATCGCCCTGTCGATGAAAGGTGTGAAGTGATAGGAAGAATGACAGGAAGTAACAGGAAGGAATATGGATAATCATCAGATTACTGCCGATTGCATCGAGTCGGCGTATTGCTTCATCCACCAGAAGCTTCGGGTGTTTGAATATTCTACCAATCCTACGCAGCGGGATGACATCGAGTATGCCATCTCGCAATATGTAGAGGGGATGAATCCCCAGCTCTATCAGCTTCTTTCGCAAGGCAGGAAGGAATTCCTTCTCGACCATGTTAATTTCGAAAGAGATATGCGGGAGGCGCAGGAGAAGCTGGAGGGGATGATGTAATGCAGGGGTATAGTTTATAATTTATAGTTTATAGATTTATCCTATAAGAAAATAAAAAAGAGGCACGCTTCAAAAAAACGAAGCGTGCCTCTTTGCATTTTATCTTATTTCTCGATATAGTTTTAATCCCTTCTTTTTAAAAGGAGTTTATCTGATAATCATCTTCCCCTTTTTCTTCGAGATGTAGATGCCTGGTTTTGAAGGCATCTCCACCCGTTGTCCCGAGAGATTATAGTACTTGTCATCCCTCGATTCATTCGACAGAGTCGTGTTGTAGATGGCTGTATCCTCACCATTAGTCCAAGCAAAGCGGATGGCTCTTCCTTCTGCCAAGATATGCTGTGTTTTATCGTTCACCATCGTCTTAGGCAGCCATGCCCGATAGGCGGCAAGGGTGGAACCTGTGTACTTATAGAAGCCGATACCCCAACTGCTTTTGTAAGCTAGCACATAGCAGTTGTTGTTGTCGGAAGAAATGGCTTCCTTGGTAGGGTTGCCTTTGAGGATGGTTGGCTCACCAGATAGTCGTATGCCTTCTTCTCTCTTCCGTAGGTGGTTCTGAGTGCATACCAATGAGCCTCTGGATGCTTGTTTTCCGGTTTTCGATTAGTTTCCGAAAGGGTATAATGGGTGGACACCCCTACTTGCTGATTCTCCTCTTTCTGAGGAGTCTCTGTTTTGGGGGTGGCACTGGAGGTAAGTCCAGTGCTGGGAGATTTTTCCTGATCTCCTGAAGAATGTGCATCATAAGATGTACATATTTCTACTTTCATATTCTATTTTAACTTATTCTAGTCAGAACCCAGTTAATTGAATTTGATTCTGCTCTTTTCTTTTCTACTTTCAGTAGACTGCAGAAATCATGCTGCAAAGATAGTGTTTTTTAGCTTAACTACTTTCTGTTTTTCTGAAATAATTTCAAAGGAAAGATGTTTTTAACTATTTGACTATTTTATAGTTTTACATACGAAAGTCTGAAATATGTGTTTTGCGTTTGTTTACTGAGTTTTGCGTTTGTTTGCTGAGTTTTATGTTTGTTTCTTGTGTTCTTCCGGTTGGCATTAAATGATTGTTGGTTTCATGGAAATTTCTATCCGCCATTGGCGGATGCACGTATGGCATTGGCGGATGCTTGTACGGCAATGCCGGATGCCCATTCGCCAACGGCGGATAGACATCCGGCATAGATAATAGATATTAGAACTTATAGATAGCTCCGAAAGAAATGTTGCTAGCATCTACGTCAACTCCGAATGTTGACCAGTTGTCACCATGGTCAGGAGAATAACCTCTGTAACCGAGGAAACCTACCTTTGTGATGAAGTTTACGTGGTCTGAAAGCTTAACAGCCAAACCTGGCTTGATGCCTACCTCGTAAGAATCGCCACCGCCCTTGCTGTAACTGCTGTAACCGATTGTACCCTCTACGAAGAGGTTAACCAACTTGGTTTCTACGGCTGTGTAACGTACGTAAGGAGCTACTGTGAATGTTGTAGATTCGCCTACACGAGAAAGCTTGCAAACATCGCCCTTCTTGATACCAATCTCGAGACCTGCTTCCCACTTGTTGTTGAATTCGTAACCAATCTCTGGCATCAAGGTGTAAGCTGTCTTGCTGTCACCATCACCGATCTTGTTGCTGGAAATACCAGCAGTACCACCGATGTAAACCTGTGCGCTAGCGCAAACTGAAACGAGAGCCATAGCGAGGCTCAACATAATTTTCTTCATAATCAATCTTTTTTCTTAAAAATTATACGTTGTTTTCTATCTTCTTTTATTAGAATTCGTCTTCTTTATGCTTGGAATTCGGTGGCAAAGGTATAGGAAATATGCGAATATAGGAAATTTTTTCTTTGTTTTATTGTTAATAGTGTTGGATTGTTGACTTAAATCAAGATAATGGCAGGTGTCTGCGATTTCAGTTTTATCAGATATGCAGGTGTCTACTATTTCAGTTTTATGAAATTGATAGTGTCTACCTTTTCTAGTTGATAAAGTAAAAAAGTGCCAACTGAAATCAGGAAAAGTCAGCTGATATCTCTTGGAAGTCAGCCCATTAGTTGGTCTGCCGATGCCCATTAGGTGGGCATTCAGAGCCCACGTGATGGGCATCGATAGCCCATGTGTTGGGCATCTGTTGCCCATACTGTGGGCATTGAGTGCCCAAAGTTTGGGACGGTTTCTGGGTAATATGACAGTAAGTAGCTTTGTTCGTGCTCGTTGTTTGGGGTATAAGCCAAAGAACAAGTTGTCTAATGAAGAGATAAAACTGCTAGGAAATTTGGCGAAATGCCGTATTGATATGGTCAATTTTGCTAATGCTTTGTCGGGGTTAACTAACGAACAAAAGCTTTCTCTCTTTCGTAATTATCGTGTGATGTTTGATTGGTATGAGAGGGTTGTGCCAATAACGAATGCTGTAGTCGACTATTTGCAGTCGGTACAGAAAGTTAATGATTTCCCATCTAGTTCAACTTAAATTAGTAGTTTATGATTGCAAAGGCAAAAGCAATATCACATGGTATCAATGCCATCAGATATATGAGTGGTGAGTCGGAGCACAAGAAACATCCGGAGAAAATATACCATGTATGTAATCAAAATCTTGATGCAGATATGGATGCTTTGGGGATTTGGATGATGATAAACTTGATTTCTGCATCACGAATGGATGTCAAGAATAACGTGATCCGTATCGAGATAAGTCCTTCTGCTGAACATACCAAGGACTTTTCTTTATCTGATTGGAAGAAGCTTTGGAACGATTTTATTGAAGAGTTTGACAAACAGGTAATCTATGACAAAAAGGGTAAGTTGGTATCAGACAAAACTTATTTGGGATGTAGTATGGCTACTGTTTGGCTTCATAAAGATTCTGAGAGCGGTACACCTCATCTTCATGCAGCAGTTAGTAGAATGACAGAATGGGGACAGATGAATAATGATCATGCCATTCATCTTCGTGCCCAACGAGCAGCTGAGATTATTGCTCGAAGATATGGTTGGACTACGGCTTGTGAGATTCGAGACAATAATCTCAGGAAGGTAAGTGAGGATTGTATGGACATCGTTAGATTAATGCCGCATTGGTCATGGGATGAATATGCTTATTTGTTGAAAAGAAAAGGATATGATGTGCGTTTGCGTCGTGACAAAGAGGGTATCGTTCGTGGCTATGTTTTGGCGAAAGGTAATGCAAAGTACAAGGCTTCTGAATTGGGGTGTGGACGAAAGTTGACAGCCAAGAATATCGAGACTACCTGGAAGTTGCTTCATCCACAGAATAGGAATGTTTCTGCCTCAATGAATAATCCTGTTCACAAGCCCCAGAAGGGTATATCTGCAGGTTTTAAAGTTGATGGCTCTGGTGTTGGATCTGCCGGGAATACTACGGAAAAGTTCGTTGATGAAACATATAGCCGAGTTTTCAATTCTTATACGGAAAGAGTTCCTGGAACATCACGTGTAAGTATAAATATTGATGGCGAAGTCTATGATCGCTTTATTCCGAAAGAGATAGAGGACTATTTTGATACGGAGTTTGATTTTCGTAGTGTAGCTAACTGGAAAATGTTGACGAATCTTGCTACAGCTTATTTTACGATGCTCGCCACTCCCAACATTTCTGTTTCAGGAGGTGGTAGCACTGGCAATGATCAGAAATGGGGACGAGATCCACGTGAAGATGAAATGGAGTGGGCACATCGTTGTGCTCAGGCTGCTATTGCTGCATTGGGAAAACGAGCAAGATATGGAAGACGTAGATAATAATATTATATTTAAATGAAGAAATTTGATACAGATGAACTTCGGGCGCAATTGGATACCTTTTCGCCCGAACAACAGAGAGATATGGATCGTGATTTGCTCAATCAATACATCAATGCGTTTCGTGCATTATCAGGCATAGTTGAGCAAAGTGTCCGTAATTATAAGATTATTTCAGAGCAAGTAGATGCCTCTACAGCCAAGGTTGGCAAACTCCTTCCTATGTTGAAGGAGGCTAATACTGTTCGAGTGGATGAAAGAATTAAGTCAAGTATAGAGAAGGTTGCAGTAAAAATGGGTGATGATGTTGCTGATGCCTTTGGCAAGAAAGTGCGAGCGGTGCTTGATGATGTAAATGAGGCCTCAGGTAGAATCTCGATTCCTCTTGATGTTGCTGCGGCATGTATGTTGACTTTGCTTTTTACATTTTCGATTTTGGTACTGGTGGTCATTGTGAACATTACAGAAATCCATTCCGGTGTATTATGGATAGTTCTTGGAGGTGGATTCGGATCAGAGATACTAATTTATTGGCTTGTTTGGTATTTGCATCGTAAAGGATGGGTATAAAAAAAGTCTGCATATTCTCTTGACTGAGAATGTGCAGACTTAAATACAGAGTATAAATTAAGATTGGGTTTGATAGTGTAATGTTAATTGGTAAGTATTTATCTAATCTGTATCGGCTTACTCACTCTTTTTATGCTTATTTTAATGTAATAAATATGCAAGGGTTTTCTTCTTATTTGTAATAATGCATATTCCAATTTTTGCATTTATTTCATCTCTTAAGACTTCTTTACATGTATATTTGTCTGTGTCTGACATCTTAAGAGTTCCTGTAGGATGGCTATGCCAATCTCCAATATAGTCTATCACTTTGTTAGAACTAGTGTAAACCTTCAAATATTCATTCTTCCATTCAGATATAGGCAACTCTAAGTTTGTCTCGTTTGAATATAAATGACTTGGTGTATAGTTGTGGGTGACATAAATCATTTTATATTTTAGGTCAATAGAACCCATTAGATAGCCCCCTGTCTCATTTCTTCCAGCAACTTTGGTGTTATGTCTGATTTCTGTTAAAATGTCTGATTTTATTCTTACCGTCCAAGAGATATCATTTTCGCATGTTATACTCGTATAATTTTCAAGATCTATTACATCTGTGAAGACTTGTCCGATATATTCAATGTTTGCAAATGATATGTATATTTTATTCTCTTGTGCAGGTTTGGCAAACATATTGCGTATTATATTAGAAGCGATTCCGCAATGCGTACTAATAGTATCATCACTTAAAATCATAGAATTGGAATGGCAACCTTCTCCAACTCTGATTAAATCATAGTTATATTTATCTTCATCTTGAAGCCATTTTCTTATGTCCTCGTTATTACATGATTCTAAAGCAATCTGTATGTGATAGTCTGATAACAGGTTCTTTCTGTTGTAATTTAAGTACAACAAACCGATTTTTCCTGCATCAGATAATGCAAATCTTGCAATAGGAACATTACACTTTGTGCTTACTTTTGTGAGCATTTGAAATACTGCAGTAGAAGCAGTAGCCTCAATGATTAAATCGTACTCTTTTAAATTTTGATTGGGTAACCATGTGAGGATATTCTCTGTTATAGCATCAACTGTTTTGTTGTTATGGTAAAACATCGAGTCAAGCTGTTCTTTTACCAAAAGAGCTTTGCTGGAACGAAAGTCCCAATTGGAAAGTGCATGTCGACAAACATTATGTGATTCCATTATGTCATTGTCGCAAATTGTAAGATTACAGATACCACTTCTATATAAGTGGTAAGCAAGTTTGCTACCTATAGCGCCACAACCAAGTATTAAAATTTTCTTGTTTGATATGTTGTTTGGGGTAGCTGATATGTATCTTGCAAGATCTTTTGTTGCAATATCATAAGTTATAACCTCCTGGATTATACCTTCCGTATTATTGGTGTTGACATCTATATATTTTACGCAGAAATACAAATAGTCTATTCTCGTATTTTTATTAAGTACTTTCACTGGTCTGACAAATGCTAACTGGAAAAATACATTCTTGATGTCTTTTAAATGATGTCTCTCTATTGTTTGTCTGACATTTTTGATATTGAAGTCAAAGCCGTTTTCTTTAATGAAATGCAACAATTCTCCCCATGTCTTAGGCTTTTGTATAAACCATTCTTTGCAAATAATTGCACAGTTTCTGTATAGAAGAATGCCAAGACTATCTCCTTCGTATTTTTGACTTCCGATAGTTCCTTCATATGCTTCACAATCATCTATAATGCGTTTGACAGAATATACAAAAGAACCAGCATGTTTTTTCTTTTCTAAAACAGTATCCTCCCAGGGCTTTTTGAAAAGAATTATGCCGGTTTTGCTTGCTCTGAATGGTTCGTAAGCGTCATGCTCTTTAAATTTTATAAGATTACCATGAGCAGCATCATTATACCATTCTGAAATTAATTTAAAGAAATCATCAAAGTTGTGTTCTGCATACCAATCAAGAAAATTCTCTCTGGTAAGGCATAAGGAAGGAGGCTTTTCTCCTACAGCATAATTTATATGAGGAAGCTTATCATAGGGGAAATCCTTTCTGTTAGGATACACATTAATGTAAGAGAGCTCTATGTCTTCAATATTGGAGAATTCTATAATGATAGGTTCGTTAGTTCGCAGTAGCGAATTAGAACCTGCATCAACTCTAACTTTAGTGTTAATAGCGTAGCATTTGTTTGGCGTTTCGAAAATTTCATATGAGTTTCCGAGTAATTCGTACGATTCATATGAATGAAGTTGTTCTTTTAATTTAAGAACAACTTCATTTGATATCTTGTGAGAATAATTGTCTGAAAATTTATCCATAATAATGTGGTTTTTGTGCAATGGAATTTTGCTTTTGATCATCGTTCTCCTTTTCTGTTTCAATGAGATGAATTCCGTCAGATTTAATCTCGAAGACTACAGGCTTTTGGACTCCATCTATTTCTGTACATAAGAAATGTTCTTCTTCTTTCAAATGCTCTAGATAACGATTTTTTGCCTTTTGGCATGGTGGATTATCATTGTTCTTTTTTATAGTTTTAGAGGAACTGACAACATAACCATTACCTTCCATCTTATCTAAGAAATCAATTGACTGTTGGCTAGGCTTATCATCTCTGCTATCTGCAAAGTATGTATAACTGCAATGGTGTGGAGCTTCGAATAAATTCCAAACTAGATGCTTGTTATCTTTTGTTTTCTCCATGATTTGCTTCCAAACTCGCCATTCGGCATCTCCACCAAGCATAATTTTTCCTACATCAGATTTGCTCCCAGCATCAATTCTTATTTGCATTACTATACTTGTTTCATTTCTGTTATCTCCTTCAATGGCTTCTTTGAAAGGTGCATGAATAAACCAGCGGTAATCTTTTGTTGATTTGCCATCAAGTTCATTAAGCTCATTTCCTGGAACGGTAATACGTTTGTCAGGTATGCCGTTCAAATCGTCTATGTCTGAATATCCGATGATTCTAATTCGATTTCCTGGTTCGTCTTTCGTGGAATCATTATCCTTCCATAACTTCATACGGCGTTCTGCTTCCTTTTTGAAAGCCTTTGCGTCATCGCATAGTTCTTGCTGTTGTTCCGTGAAAACACGTGGTGAATACCACAACTCTCCAATAAGGATAAGTTTACTGTCTATTTCAGACTTGCTAGGCTCTTTTTTCGCAGGGTTTTTTCCATTGAAAAATTTAGAGGAAAATCCCAAACAGTGATCCTCATCTGGGTGGGTTAATACGAATGCGTTTAAATATGGCAAATCGTATACCTTCTTTTTTAGTTTGTTTGTTAACAAATCTTCGATTACATTGTATTCATCATTATCCTCTTCTGATGAAGCTCTAAATTTGCAATCTACTAACATCTTCTTCCCATCGGAAAATTCGATGAGATTAGTATCTCCATTTGATACTGGATAAAAAGTAATTTTTGTATTATTCATTATTTTTACAAATTAAATAGTTTTCAAAAAGTTCTTTTGCATACTCTATACCAGCTTGTTTATATATGTAGAACATGTATAGGTCCAACATACAACTGATGGTAATACTTATAATTGGGCAAAACAAAGAATAGCCTTTTATTGCACTATAGATAGTTATTACCAATTGTATCAGAATTGCAATTGTGCTTCCCCCAATCATGTTGCGACATCTACCATATCTTATATTCTTAATTAAGTAAGTTTCTGTTCTCTCAAGGCGGCTTACTTTTTTTCTGATTAAATTTGTAACTTCAGCAATAACTTTCCTTACCTTAGTTTCATCTTCTTGATTACTAATTGATGTGTTGAAATCAATTTCAAAATCTTTTTGTGCTTTTAAAAGGATTCTATTCTTGTACTCATTGCTCAATATACTTGATGAAGGTAGCAATATTGAAATTGTTGGAAAATTTAACTTCTCTTTCCCGTAAGTAAGCCTTTCTATTGAGTTTTTTGATAGTGTACGAATTATCCACATCATTATTTTTGTAATGATGAGTATAAGTATTGCAAAAATAGTCATGTGTACCTTAGAATCCAGTACATCTATGTGTTCCAAGTACCCATGCAGTATATTTCCTAAGGCAAATACTATCAGAAGAATAGTTACTGATGCAGGGAAAAGTACTGCTTCTCTATCGTACCTGTCACCAAAAATTAATATGTAAAAATCTTTATTCATTTTTCTTGTTTCTATTTGGTACTAATTTTATTACTTCATTAGCAATGTTTTTGCTATAATCCGAAAGTCGCTTCTTCTGAGGTAACTTTCTGTTGGATATACGTTTTAATGCTTTTCGTTCTCTTGGCATATACTACTTTTTGAATTTGTAATTTGGTTAGAAAGAGATTGAAGTTCTTTGTCGTCAAACTTTGGTATGCCACCGAAAGAACCTTCTAAATAGCTACCACGAAGTTCTTTGTCAAATCGAACTTTATATTCTTCCAAAGAAACCAATTTGCTCTCACCTTGTTCGCTTTTTTCCATAAACCAGATTTCATCCTTTCTTAGAAGGTTTTGAGTCATTAATGTCGTTTCGTGACTTGTAACGATGAGTTGACTGTCGGTTTGGCTGCATGTGTCGAGAAATAGTTGAAAAATTCGGTAAACCAATGATGGGTGAAGGCTTCTTTCTATTTCATCCACAACAAAAACCTTTGCTCCTCTTATTAAGTCTAATATGAGTGGAATATAATCAAACAAACGTTTGGTTCCATCACTTTCGTTGCTAAGAGAAAACATTGCTATATCATTTTTGTCACCATTCATCATTTTATGGATTGTGATGAGTTTTTTCGTCTTGATTAGTCCATTTTCTGCTGACACCAAGTACAGCTCATCGTCAAACGAAAGGGTGCCATAGGCATCTTTGTCCTTTGTTTTTAATAAGTCTGTTTTTATATCTCGAAGTAAGTCTTGAGGAATACCCAATTTGTCAATGTCAACATCATTTAGCTTGATACTATCTATGCCTGTGTCGAAATAGCGAAGAAGAACAGCGTAGAAACGTTGTAACTCACTGTCATTTGCAGCCTGTAGCATTACTCCATGTTTATATGGTGTACCTGGAAAAATTATTTTTAATGTATTTAAAAACCAATCTGTAACAGCTGTGAGATCCTCTATATTATCAACATTGTCTTTGATATTTCTTGAGAACACCTCGTGGAGGAAGAGTTGGTTCTTTGGAGTTGATTGTGCAAAGAACTGTAAATATTGTCTGGATTCGTCAGATTTGTTGCGTTTGAATAGACCATCTAAAGTAAATTTACCTTCTTTCCTGTCATATATCATAGACTCGGAACGTTTGGTAAATTCATACAACCATTCATTGACGATTTCTTCATTGTTGAATTCGATTCCATAATCAAAATTCTTTTCCCCAGCCTGAAACTCTATTTCTATTTTTGAAAGTTCGTTTTGAGATTCTTTTGATAATAGAAACTTATGGTAGTCAATGAGACTATCTGGTCGGGTACCATGAAGTACTAGGTATTTGATAAAAGCGATAGCCTTTACCAAATTACTTTTACCACCTGCATTCGCTCCATATATGGCTGCAGTTTTTAATACACAATATCCGCCGATAGGCGTAGTTTTGTGCTCTTTTTTTAGTCTTCCTTGTCCTGGTATCATAGAGAATTCGATCTCTTTGTTGAACGAAAGGAAATTTCTAATTCTGACTCTTATAATCATATTTTTTATATTTTAATTTATTTTTTGTGCAAAGGTAGTGAAAATATCACATAGTTGAAGCGTTTTATGATTTAATTTAAGTTATATTAACTGTCTGAAAGTGAAAATATCGCATTCGAAATACTTTTCGAAGGTGAATCTGAAATAATAATTGATATAATAGCGATAGTAGTTGTTAATCGAAATAACAATAAAAATTGCTTAAAACACAATATTTTATGAAAAATATACAATTTTTATTTGTTATTTTAGAAATATCATTGTAACTTTGTGGCATAATTTAAATAAAGGTCATGGATCAAAAAGACTTAAATAGGATTAAACTAGTGCTGGTAGAGAAAAAACGTACTGCCAAATGGCTTGCAGGAGAATTACACAAAGATCCTGCAACCATATCTAAGTGGTGTACAAATACAGCACAGCCAAGTTTGGAAACGTTGTTTGAAATAGCGAAGGCTTTACAGGTTGATGTGAAGGAACTGATTAATTCCTCAACAGATGACGCCTTTTATATAAAGATGCCTTCGCCTATAGCGACGAAATGATGCGAGTATGCCAATTTTCAGGTCAAACAGATAGATTTAAACTTGGACCAACTTGGATGAAGCAAAATGGATACTGCTTCGAATTAATTTATTAATTTTGCAAATAAAATGGCAACAGTAGAAAAAAACATAGAGACTTCTCATAATAACGAGATTGTTCTTGGTGAGAATGAAATGGTGTGTTCACTCACTAATCGTGTGGTGAAAGCCACAGAAAAAGAAATGACTTTGCAGTCGATGATTGCAATGATGACGGAAGAATATGGTTTCGCTTCTGAGGATATGGAGCGTGACTATAAGGTGAAGTATGAGGATGTTGATACTGGTAAGAACAAAACTCAAAAAGTGGATTTGGCCATCTTTAATGCTGGTCGTGCCCATGATGAAGATGAGCTAATCCGCTTTATCATTGTAGCAAAAGATGCCAAAGTGAAGCCAACTGATAAAAAGGCCGGTGTTGAGGCTACAACAGAAAATATTCTGAGTACTACAGATTGCGAGTTTGCCTGTTGGACAAACGGTGAAGACCTGCAATATGTACATGCCTTTGAAGATGATTTCGGACAGGTAACCTGTGAGGCCATTTCTGATTTCCCTGCCGAGGGACAGACACTTGAAGACCTTGAAAAACAAGGCGAAAGAGCTGTGCCACGCAAACCTGCCAATGAATCGCTTGTCAAGACCTTTAAGCGTTGTCATGATTATATCTATGGTAACGAGGGTATGAAGAAAACTGCCTTTTGGGAACTTCTCAACCTGATATTCTGCAAGCTCTATGACGAGAAACGTCGCTTCTCTGATGCAAGAGAGGGCAATAGTTATCGCCGTCGTTTTTGGGTGGGTGTGAAAGAACAGAATACTCCAGAAGGTCAGCATGCTGTTGCTGAGCGAATCAAGGGAATCTTCGAGGATTTGAAGGACAGTCATGTCTTTAAGGATGTGTTCGATGGTAATGAGCAAATTACGCTCTCCGACCGTGGTCTTGCTTTTGTAGCAAGTGAACTGGCAAAGTATTCTTTCCTTGATGCTACGGTTGACGTGAAGGGTACAGCTTATGAAACCATTGTAAGCAACACGCTGAAGCAGGAGGCTGGTCAGTTCTTTACACCTCGTAATATTATCAAATGTATGGTTGAAATGCTTGATCCCGATCAGAATTGTCGTGTGCTCGACCCTGCTTGTGGTTCGGGTGGTTTCCTTGTGATGGTACTCGACCATGTGCGCCACAAGATAGCCCGTAATTTCTATCCGGAATTGGACGAGATGCACCTTGAAGCCAAACTGAACTCTGCTGAAGTGGATGATGCTGTTCGAGAGTATGCCGAGAAGATGATATTCGGTTTCGATTTCGACCCGGACTTGAAGAAGGCTGCACGTATGAATATGGTGATGGCTGGTGACGGACATTCAAATATCTATAACATCAACTCTCTGGATTATCCTTATGGTAGCAAACCAGATGTTCCTCATATTGCTGAGGCTGTAAATGAAAGTATCAGTCACAGTGCCGACCGTGATTTCCATTTTGAAACTCCTGCAACAAACGCACAGGGCAAGTTTGATATGGTATTTACGAACCCTCCGTTTGGTACGAAAGTAGAAGTAGATCAGGAGATTGCTGCGCGATATGAATTGAGCAGCAAGGCTCCAGAAGTACTTTTTATTGAGGCATGTTACAACTTCTTGAAGCCTGGCGGCAAAATGGCAATCGTATTGCCTGATGGTATTTTGGGCAATCCAAATACAGAGAGTGTACGTTTGTGGATTCTCCAGCATTTCAAACTCCTGGCAAGTGTGGATTTGCCAGTAGAGACATTCTTGCCACAGGTAGGTGTGCAGGCATCGCTCCTCTTCCTTCAGAAGAAGACGGATGCTGAAATGCTTGTGCCTATTGCAAATGAGGACTATGACGTATTTATGGCAATTGTAGAACAGGTAGGCAAAGATCGTCGTGGCGTTCCTGTATATGAAAAGGACGATGACGGAGCCGAAATTCTGTTTGAACATTACAAGAAGTGGCTCACATACGCTGATAACGGACGTGAGATAGTAAGACAACGTAGAGAACGTATCAAGCACTTGGCAGATGACCTGCCAAAGGTGGCGAAGGCGTATAAGGAATTTAAGGAGGGCTTATTATGATAATTTCCAAAGTAAATACTAAGCTAATATATAAGCATAATAATCGATTTGAAGGCAAACACTATCTTAACAATTCATCTTATTTGAGTTTACAACTCGAAAATAATGAAAAACAATGTTGTGCATTGTCTTCTTTGGCAGAAGTGTTCAATCCTCCTGTATTTAAGCGTCAATTCTGTAAGAATACGCCTCGCGCTGTCCCATATTTTCAGAGTTCTGATGTTCAAGCGGCTTCAGAGAGAAGTACTGTATATATATACAAGGGACAAGCTCAATCGCTCAACTTATTGGTAAAAGAAAACGATATTCTTGTGACAGGATTTGGAACTATTGGCAATACACGCCTTGTTTCTAAGTTTCAGAATGGAGCGTGTTATGCCAATAATGTATGTCGAATAAGAACAACTGAACATACAGGTTTTATATATGCTTTCATCTCGGGAAAATATGGTAAGGCACAATTAAATACAAATGCATCTGGTTCTGTTGTTAGATATATAGAATCACCTGGTATAAAAAAGATTTTAGTACCAATATTCCCCGACACCTTCCAGCAAGAGGTTGATGATTTAATTCAAAAATCTGCGAGGTTGAGAGAGGAAGCTTCAGATGCGCTTGAATATGCGATTGGCTATTTTGACACATTGTTTCTTATGCCGTTTAAAGAAAGCTGTTTGGGTAAGGTGTCGTCTAAAGAGATTCTGACCTCTATAAATAAAAGATTTGAAGCTTTTTTTCATATATCTGAAGGTAAGGATATTGATAAATATATAAAAGAACATTATGAGTGGAAATCGTTAGGTGAAGTATGTTCAAATATTTCACGCCCAGACATATTCAAAAGATATTATGTTAAAAAAGGTATCACTTTCTTGGGGGGTGCAGACATATTCCTTGCTACTCCTGATAGTGAGAAACGCTTGTCTTCTAAAAAAACAGCAAATATAGAAGCTCTAATGATCAAAGAAGGTACTATACTATTGCCACGCTCTGGTACCATTGGTAATGTCGCTTGGGCGCATGCCGGACATGCTCAGAAGCTTGCTTCTGAGGATGTCATTCGGATAACTCCGAATGACATCCTCAGAGCAGGCTATGTATATGCTTTTCTGGCTTCTAAATATGGTAAGAAACTGATTCAAAGATATATCTTTGGCTCTGTAATACAGCATGTAGAGCCGCCACACCTTAAATTGATTCCTGTACCTATTATAGATAAAAAGGTTATGGATGATATTCATGATAAAGTTATGGTATATAGTTCTGCGATGGGAAAAGCCATAGAATATGAGCGCAAAGCAATCACCATGGTCGAGCAAGAAATAGAGAAGTGGAACAAGCATTAAATGATTGTATGATGACAGAAGATACTTTTAAAGACCTGTGTCTTTGTGGTGAGACCACTAAGGTACAGTTTAAGGAATCGTTTACTTCGCAGAAGGAAATAGCAAAAGAGATGATTGCCTTTGCCAATACCAAAGGTGGAGTAATCCTCTTTGGTGTGGAAGACAAATGTGGCAAGCTTGTAGGTCTGTCATACGATGAGATTCAGGTAATCAGTCGTGAACTTGGCAATGCTGCCACTGAGCAAGTGCGCCCAACCATCTATATTGAAACGGAGGTTGTGCGCATGGAAGAAAAGCATTTCCTGATATGTTCTGTCGAGGAAGGTAAAAACAAGCCTTACAAGAATCTCAACGGAGAAATTTGGGTGAAGCAAGGAGCCGATAAACGTCGCATTACAGAGAACTCGGAGATTCTTGCCCTGTTTCAAGACTCAGGCAGTTTTCAACCAGATGCCGCTGGTGTGAACGGTACGACGTTTGATGATCTTGACCGCTATGCCATTGACGAATACCTTCAGAAGGTTTATGCTACGACGTTAGACGGATTTGGAGGTAAGGCGGAACAGGTATTAAAGAATATACATATTCTTAATCATCATGGCGTACCGACACTTGCCGGATACCTGTTCTTTGGCAAACATCCAGAGTACAATTGTCCAACTTGCATGGTAAAAGCCGTATCATTTTTCGGAAATGATCTCGCAGGCACACAATATCGTGACTCCAAAGAAATATTGGGCAATATGTCGCAGCTTTACAACAAGAGCATGGCTTTTCTCAAAGCCAATCTGCACAATGTGCAGGAAGAAGGAGCATCGTTCAATACGTTAGGCAAGTTGGAGATAGCAGAAGAGGTTTTGGAAGAAGTTGTTCAGAATGCACTTGTGCATCGTGATCTGCTTCGTCCTGCTCCCATCCGCCTTTTCGTCTTTGACGACAGAGTGGAGGTAATCAGTCCTGGAGCTTTGGCTGGCGGACTAACAGAAGAGGATATACGCAATGGTAAGACCTACCAGCGTAATCCGTATATGGCCACCTTTGCCACCAATGCCTTATATTATAAAGGTATAGGTTCGGGCATCGTGCGTATTCTTGCAGAATATCCTGATATTCGATTGGAAAACGACGTAAACGGAAAAGAGTTTAAGGTAACGATACCGAGAACTATCCAAAAGAGCAATTCTACTACCCAAAAGGAGCAATTTGAGGATATAAGTACTACCCAAAAGAGAGAAA
>ERZ1026776.957-NODE-957-length-17875-cov-98.656902_pt1 | contig 17875 bp, 11 predicted proteins | sample MGYA00380125_ERZ1026776 | MGnify/ENA primary metagenome ERZ1026776 (study PRJEB33269, sample SAMEA4719761) | human gut metagenome | biome: human-associated habitat; feature: organic feature; material: feces | place: Cameroon | collected 2013-10 ...
GATAACCAGTAAACTTTCCTCATTCTTCTCTCAAACACTTTTTATATGTACTTTCAGGACATAAAACTTCATTTGTCTTAATCCATGAACTTAAACATGTGCTGACGTTTTGGCTTTACCTTTGGTGACTTGTTTTTTGGACTTCTAAAATCTCAATATTTCCTAGAAAAGAGCCTTGACAGAACGAGATGTTCGGTCAAGGCTTTGTTAGTTCCTGCCCTTATGGCATGTTCTTGGGATCATTAATGAAACTTCAGCTATATTTTAATAGCTTAATCTTCTTCTTTAATAGGAAAGTTTTTCCATTCGGAATCATAAGACTTATACTTGTAGGAACTTCCTTTTGGAACATAAATGGTTGCATTCTTAAGCTCAACATCATTAGGATTAAAATAACATCTTTTCGGAGGTGTGGTAGCTTTCATATGAATTTCTTTTATAGATCCTCCTGTTTCTACAAATATGTCACTAGACAGGCTAAGTTCGTTTGATGGGAATGTTATCGAGCGTAAGTTTTTACATCTAGCAAAGACTGCTGAGCCTAAATGAGCTACTCCTTCTGGTATAACAATTTCTGTGCATTTACTATCTGCAAAACTTCTTGTATCAAAACTCCAAATATATTTATCTTTCGGGAATCCATTAAATTCTTTGTTTGCAGGCCATGCACGTAATTCTTTATGGTCATCGTCATAAAGAACGCCATCGGTGGAGCTGTAGTACTTGTTTCCTTCTTCTACTTTTATTGAAGTCAATTCATGACATTTTTCAAAAGTAGCAGCACATACAAATTCTACACCTTTAGGAATTGTAATCGAATTAATGTCACAATCAAATGACAAACCATAAATTTTCTTCAGACCTGTTCCTAATTTTATATGCTTGATAGATTTAGCTTCCCATAGGGCATAGTATGGTATTTCTGTGACACTATTTGGAAGATATAGAGTGTGAAGATTTTTTAATTGAGAATCTTTGATAAAATAGGCAGGGAAAACATCTTTCTTAGTTGTCTGTGCTTCTATTTTTCCTCCCCAATATTTTTCTGTACCTCCACTATAGTAATTACCTGATCCTGTTATAATGTTCGCATCACTCATATCAAGTATTTCTAAGACAGAAAGTGAACGAAGCGTCGCAATATCGCTCGGATTAAGTGGTCCAGATACCTTTAGACTCTTGATTTCGGATTTCAGATAAGGTGGTATTACATCATCCAATCTCAAAGAGCTGGTTGTGGTAACATTATAAGCGTTATTAGAGTCTACAAATCCATGTTCGATGAGCCACTGGTAGGTGGTTCCATCAACATTACATACTGTAGGCTTTCCTGTCAGTTTGTAAAGTTTACTCTTAACGAATTTTGTAGAAGGTAAAGTGTAGGTGCAGGATGTTCCATCTGAAGATTTTAAGATAACTTCCAGTGGATAGCCTGAAAGATCTACAGGAGGCATCATCATATAGAACGTAGCATTACTCTCTCCTTCCAATTTGCAGTTATTCATTGTTAGAGTGAGAGATGATGCTTTTGTCTTAGAGTCTTCGACAAAAACTGGTGAATTTGCAGTCAAGTCGTAAGTGCCTGATGTAGGGATAATTTTAGAACCGCAGGAAACTGTCAGAGAAGCATAAGTTGTTGTAGCTGGAATTGGTAGATTAATAACCAAGAAAGCTCCCACATGATGAAAAGCGAAATTAACACTATTTCCCCCATCTGAAGTTGCCCAGTCGGAATAAGTATAATCAAAAGCGCCAACATTGCACTCTTTGCCATTCTGATATTGTCCAAGATATGACACAGGAATTTTTGTCTTCGTTTCAGAAGAGGCATAGTTATCTCTGTTGAACGGATAGTATGCATTGTAACTTTTTCCATCTTTCAAAGCCCAATAGCCTCCGTCAAACGAAGCTTTTGATTGTCCAATCTGTGAAGCAGGAATAACAAAAGGCTCTTGGTCACCTTCGTATGGGAATATGCCAATAGCATCACCTTCAGCCCATGTAATCTTGTAATTGTTTGTCGGATCACAGTTTGTTCTTGTCTGAGTTGCATCTGTGAAATCATCCACATAGAATAAAACTTGATTGCGATTACCTTCTTCTGCAAAGAACCCATTTTGGTCAGAACAAGATGAAAGAATCGCAATAAGGATGCATGAAAATAAAAAACTTGTAATTCTCATATAGACTTTTTTAAGTTTAATCTTCTTCCCAAAGGTTATAGTTCTTGAATGAGTTACGTGCTGGAGCTTCCTCCCAAGGATCTGTTTCTCCAGTAGGATTGCTTACAGCAAGTAAATTTGCGTTCTCTACCTCAAAAATTTTCAACTCAGGTTTTTGGTATACCTTATTTTCCATATAGTTATGTTTTCTCTGGCTACCTTAGAGAGAAGTGTCCGTTCACTTCATTATGTTAATAATTAAAAGACGTGGAGCCTATTCTGTCACTCGTTCCACGAATTGAGGCTCTCGCATTGCCCGACAAGTCGAAACGAGCAACATCGAAAGCCCCACGTCAGTGTAAATATATAAAAGCACTATTGACAACAAACGTAATGATACGAATGAAGCCAATAAGGGCTGTATATAATACACCTCATGAGGCGTTCTTTGTTGCTTTGTTCTTGACTTGTCGATGAATTTGCGAGATTCCAATTCGTCAAAACCAAAGCGTACAAAAACGCCTTTATTGTTATGTATGTTTAACCCAGTTTAGTCCTTTTAGGACTTCGGCATGGGTAAAAACAGTGCAAAGATAATAATTTTATTTTTTAAAAATGCTTTTTGGCTACTTTAATACATTTTTCATTTCCGTTTTTAACATCTTTAAAGAATAAAGTGTGTGGAAAATGTATTTTTGCGGCTTTTTCATTAGGAATCAATCGTTAATAATGTGATAATACGCAAAAAAAGCATGGCGCAAATCACTGCGCCATGCTCCAATAAAAGAAAACCTTATAGTCAAAATAGAAATTAGCGATTTCTAGTACTTCGCATTCTGAGGATCAAAGTTGGTCCAACCGCTCATCCAGTTGTTGCTGCCATCGAAGGCTCCGATGTAGGTTACGGTGTCGAAACCTGTCCAGCCGGCGAAACTTGCGGCACCGAGCAATGGGCTTCCTGCGATAGGAGTATAACCATCTGTACCAACCAATGAGGTCCATGAATCAAAATACTTGTTGCTTGGCTCTGAGAAGAAGAAGGTGTTGCTGTATGACTTCTGATTCTTGTCAAGATCCTTCTTGTTGGCTGCATCGTAGAGATAATCCTCATACTGCTTGTTGGCATCTGTACCAACGGCATCCATACCTGCGAAATATACATTCTGAAGCTTGAATTTGCCTTCCTTGGCATCCTTTACGGTATTTCCCTTCTCACCATCGATAATCAAACCGATAGGCCAGCCTAAGGCTACCGAGTTGATGCAGTTGAGGTTAGAAGAACGGCGAATCTGCATGGCTGACTGGAACTTGCCAAGGGCTGAACCGTTGTTTGGATTGTAGGCTCCGGCATTGATATAATCGGTGGTGTTCTGGAACTTAGAATCCAATACCTTAGGACCTACGAAGGTGATGTTAGAGAAGGTTGCCTTGGTACGAGGATCCACGGTAGCACCATCGGCGCAGTTGTCGCTCTCGAAACCGTTGCTCTGAGAGGTATCGGCTATCTTGCTGTCGCGCAGTGAAAGACCATACTGCACCTTTCCTGAGAAACCGTTATCGGTATCGAAATCATCATCCCAGCCCTTGTAGGCTACGAGATACTTGCAGTTCACGGTACCACCAAACCACTCGAAGGAATCATCATTGGAATAAGATACCTGAACGTGGTCAATCTCTGTGCCTGAACCTACAGAACCGAGGGTCAAACCATTAATCTCCTTATCCTTCTGGAATGGATAACCGGCAAACTCGATGCGTACATAGCTCAAGGCTCCTGAGTTGTCTGCATCATCTGCGCCACCATGCTTGGTACGAGGACCACCCTCTATCTGCTGCTCAGTCTGGTTGTTCTTAGCCTTACCGCAGAGAATGATGCCACCCCAGTCGCCAGGCTTTCTGCTGCCTGCAGCCTCTTCAGATGTGAAGACGATAGGCTCTGTGGCTGTACCCTTGGCGATGAGCTTACCGCCACGCTCTGCGATGAGTGCCGCCTTGGTCTGCTTGTCGCCCTTGATGATAGTTCCCGGTTCGATGGTGAGCTCAGCACCATCTGCAATATATACCCATCCCTTGAGGAGATAAGTGCCTTTCTTCAAAGTCTGCTTGCCTGTGAAGACGAACTCCTGGTCGCCGTTGCCAATCTGTGTACCGTTGGCGTTTTCCTTGTCATCTGTTCCGAAGAGAATGTGGTCGCAAGCCTTCAAGCCGCCATTGGTTGTCCACTTGTAAACTACTTCTGATCCTGGATTTGGAGAAGGAGTTGGATCGTCATTGTCACTGCTGCAGCTGCTCAACATGGCAGATGCTGCGAGGATGCCCATGCATCCATAGAAATACATCTTGTTCATCATTGTTTCTCGTTTTATTAAACAAACATCTAATTATTCTTATTATTTAAAATTTATAGATTGCCTGCAAACCGATGTTTCTGCCCGGCTTGTAGCATCTTGCTATTTCTTCTACTTCCTTCTTGCTTCCGTCGCTATACGTTACATCAGCAAACTGCTTGTAATATATCTTTTCTGCAAGAAGATCTCTTACGTTGAGCTTCAGCTCCAGATGGTCGCCGAATTTCTTAGCCAGCGAGAAGTCGATGGTGTTGCGAGGCATCTCGTAGCTGTGAGGCACTCGGGAGTTGGAGTCATCGCCCGTGCTTCCCTCGCTTCTGCCTACACCGATGATTCGCTTGCCTATGCGGTTGTAGAGCAGGGCGATATCCATCTTCAATGGCTCATTCTTATAGAAGATGCCGGTGTTGATAAGGTATGGCGACTGACCCTGCATCGGTCTGTCTTCCTCTTTCGAACCCTTCTCAAACTGTACCTTGCTCTTAATCAAGGCACCATTAAACGACCAGCTGAAATCCTTCAATCCTATGAATCCGAGATTCTTTCTGATATCCAGTTCCACACCATAGTTGTTGGCACTTTTCGCATTCTTGTAAGAGTAAATCAGGTCTGTGCCACCTGCCACCGTGTAGGTCCACTCGATAGGAGAATCGAAGTGCTTGTAGAAGACTGCCAGCGAAATGAGCTCTCCACGGGATGGATACCACTCATATCGCAGGTCGAGGTTATCGACATAACAGTTCTTCAACTCAGTGTTTCCCTGCACATTGCTGGCAAGGTCGAAGTCGTAATACACCGACGACGATACTTCACGGAATTCTGGTCGGTTAATACTGCGGCCATACGACAGTCGCACCTGATGCTGGTCGCTGATCTTATATGTTGTATTGAGAGATGGAAAAACATCATCGGTCTTGTAATGACGGCTCGATTCACTCTTCTCGTAGTCACGGGAATTGGAGATGAGTTCCATATCATTATGCTCGAAGCGGACACCGGCGTGGATGCCGAGTTTGCCAAAGGGGAGAGACATCGCCAGGTATCCGGCGCCTAAGGTGTTGTGTCCGCGGTAGTTATTGCGCATCTGCTTTTCCTCCAGAAGATACAGCTTGTCGTAACCCATGTTCGCCTCGCTGGAGAGCAGGGTAGGGATGTCGCTGTGGCGGAAGTCGGATGGCATGTTGTTAGCTGAAACATTCCAGTTGTAGATGAAGTTGCGGGTCTGGTATTCTCGGCTGCGATACTCCCCATAGGCACCCACTTGCAAGTCTGGCTCAAAGTTGCCAAACTTGAAGTGGTGCTTGTCATTTACACCAAGTGAGAGAATGTGTTCGTCGAGTTGAGTCCACTCGCGCGATATGTCGTTGCCGGTGCTCAGGGCATAAACGCCCGATTCAAGAGCATCGTCGATGAGGTATCTACGACGGTCAGGCAAATGACGGTTGGCATACGCATACCCGATACTCCAGTCAAGGGCATCGCTAGTGAAGGTGTGCTTGCCGGTAAGCTGACCGTTATATGTAGTTCGACTGCGGTAGTAATACTCTGCGCTTCGCTCCAGGTTCGACTGGGCGCTCACGCCTTCACGCCAGGTATATCGGCTGGTAGCCAACTGGTTGAAGATGTTCTTGAGCTGATACTTGTGGTTGCCGTCCTTGGAAAGGAAGGTGAAGTTGAGCATCGCTCCGAGTCTGACATTATTATTATACTGGTCGTCAACAGAGTGACGAAGATAGTTTGGCTTGTCATTGGCCGCATCATAGATGCCATAGAGGTTGTTCTCCATGTTCTCGTAGGTGCGGTATTCGTTGGTATAGTTCAGGGCGGCGAGCATGCCGAGTGTTCTTCCGCCGAGCATCCAGCGCTGGTTCAGGCTGGCTGCCAGTTTCAGGTCGCCCAGAGGCTTCTTGTTCTTCACGAGCCAATCGTTGTTAAGCCCGTTTCCCAGGAGCGAAGTAGCATAATCGCCCACCGGTTTTCCGTTGGCATCGAGCTGCGGATTCAAGTTAGCCTGGATGCCTCCATTCAGGTTTCTCAAACCATTATCGAAGCCGAGGAAATCAGTTGCAGAACCTTTTGAGTAAGAAAAATTCTGAAAGGCAGAAGATGTATTCCAGTTTCCGCCCACGGCGATATTGAAACTGTTTTCTGCCGGAATCTCCTTGGTGTTGACGATGATGAAACCGCCTGAGTAATCAGCGGGATATTCAGCCGTTGGCGACTTCACAATGGTGAGGTTGTCGATCTGCGAACTTGGGATGATATCGAAGGAGAATGCCCTGGAATCAGCCTCAGAACTAGGCACTGCTCCTCCGTTCACCCACACATTGTTATAACGCTGAGACAAACCACGAACCATCACGAATTTATCGTCGATGAGGCTCACGCCTGGCACTCGGCGTATCACCTCACCCGCATTCGTATCCTGAGTACGAGATATTTCCTGTGCCGAAACATTGCTCACGATGACGGGACTGTTTTTGGCCACCTGTATCATTGCCGCATCCGTATTACGCCTTTCCACTGCGGTAACGGTCACCTCCTTCAGCTGCTGTTCATCAGGTTGCAGCGCAATCACCTGGTCTGCGTCCTTCGCCTGAACCCCGTCAATTTTTTGAGTCTTATATCCTACATAATTAATATATAGTGTATATGTCTTTTCTTTATCCAATCCATCGATCTGGAAGTTTCCGTCGATGTTGGTGATAGCCTTCACGTTGGTTCCATCCACAGTGACGACTGCACCGATGAGTGTCTCTTTCGATTTCTGGTCGATAACCACACCCTTAATCTGTTGCGCCCACGTTGGCATGCTAGCCGCCGAGAGCAATCCTAATACAATAATTCCCCTTTTAGCATTCATAACCTATATCGTTTGATTTCGGTTGCAAAGGTACGGTGGTTATATTACACTGGGGTTGCGATGAGGTTGAAAGGCATTGACGAAGCTGCGACAATGGTGTTACGGGCGGAAATCTGTTGCTTTTTTCGGGAATTTGAATCTTGAAAAACTGGCATTAATATGTTGATTTTGTGAGAAATGTATCTTTTTGATATGCAAAACGGTAATTATTGTGATTTTTGTTTGGCTGTTAGCGGATTTTACATTACCTTTGCATCTGAATACATATTTTATATAAAACTTGTAATGGATAACGTAGCAGTATATAAATATAAAAAGGTGTATTCCAGATATAGATAGAGACGAGTAATGATTATATAAGATAATAATTATAAGAAGAGAAGATATATGAAAATGAAGGTTTTATTTGCTTCCCTGTTGCTGGCTGCTTCAGGGCAAGTGCTGGCACAGTCTTCCGGACAGGTCGGGGGACAGGTCTTCGATGAAAATGGAGACCCCGTAGTGGGTGCACAGATCATGGTGAAAGGTGCTAAAACCGGAACCGTGACCGACATTGACGGCAAGTTCAGCTTGCCGAGTGCTAAACGAGGAGAAACGATTGTAATCACTTACCTTGGTATGGATTCACAGACCGTGAAGGCGGCGCCGGGAATGAAGGTGAGCATGCATTCGCAAGACCGTGAGCTCGACGAAGTAATCGTTGTGGCATACGGCGAGCAGAAAAAATCATCCTTCACGGGTTCTGCGGGAGTAGTGAAAGGCGACCTCCTGGAGAAAAAGCAGCTTACCAATGTGTTCAGCGGATTGCAGGGCGAGGTAGCCGGTGTGCAGATGACCAATACATCCGGTTCGCCAACAGCCACCCCTTCTTTTGCCATCCGTGGCTTCAGTTCCATCAACGCCGGAACATCTCCGCTCATTATCGTGGATGGTGCTCCATACGATGGCGGATGGAACAACCTCAACCCTAACGATGTGGAGAGTGTCACCGTGTTGAAGGATGCAGCATCTAATGCCCTCTATGGTGCCCGTGGTGCCAATGGTGTTATCATGATTACCACCAAGAAGGGTAAGGCTGAGAAGGCTACTATCAGCTTCGAGGCTAAGTGGAGCGGCAACAGTCGTGCCACCATCGATTACGACCGCATCACCGATCCTGCCGAGTATTATGAAACCTATTACAAGGCTCTCTATAATTATAATGTACGCGATAAGGGCATGTCGGCTTTTGATGCGCATGTGGCTGCCAATGAGACTATGGGCAAGACAAGCGATAAGGGTGGATTGGGCTATGTGGTCTATGCCGTTCCTGAGGGACAGTATCTCATTGGAACCAACGGCCGCCTGAACCCGAATGCCACCTTGGGCAATCGTGTTTATAACAACGGCAAGTTCTATACCCTTACCCCTGACGACTGGGTGGATGAGGCTTTCCGCAATGCACTGCGCCAGGAATACAACATGAGTATTACCGGTGGTAGCAACAAGATGACCTACTATGCTTCCCTGGGCTATCTGAAGAACGAGGGTATCGTATATAATTCTGATTTCGAGAGATATACTGCCCGTGTTAAGGCAGATTACCAGGCCAAGGACTGGCTGAAGGTGGGCACGAACATCAACTTTGCCCATACCGACCAGAATGATGTGAGCGATGGTAGCCAGACGGTTTTCGATATCACCACCCGCTTTGCGCCTATCTATCCCGTTTATCTGCGTGATGGCGAAGGCAACATCATGACCGATGAGAACGGCAAGATGTATGACTATGGTGATGGCGGAAATGGCGGCGCAAACCGTCCTACGGGATTGGAGCCGCTGAGAAACTTCCTGCAGACGGATAAGCTCAACGCCAACAAGACCTTTACCAATGTGTTCACCCTCCATGGTTTTGCTGATATCACCCCTATCGAGGGCTTGAAGCTGACCCTGAACGGCACCGTGACCGACAATGAGTGGAAGAATACACAGACCACCCAGCCTTTCTATGGCAACACAGCCACGGTTTATCCGGGTGGATATGTCTATAAGGCAAATTACCAGACCTATACGGTCAACTTCCAGCAGATAGCCAACTACAGCAAGCAGTTTGACAAGCACAGCTTCACCCTGATGCTGGGTCACGAGAACTATAAGTACATGTACAATTACCTGAGTGGCGACAAGGAGAAGATGTTCTCCTATTTCGGCGCACAGGAGCTGGATGGTGCCGTGAAGGTGATTTCCAACGGCAGCAACACCAGCAATTACAACACCGAGGGCTATTTCTCCCGACTGATGTACGATTACGATGGCAAGTATTTCCTGCAGGCATCTTACCGTAGAGACGCCTCATCCCGCTTCCATCCCGACCATCGCTGGGGTAACTTCTATTCCTTCGGCGGAGCCTGGATTCTGAGCAAGGAAAAGTGGTTCGAGTCTTCCTGGATTGATATGTTGAAGCTGAAGGCTTCATGGGGTCAGCAGGGTAACGATGCCATCGGCGACTACCGTTACACCGATACCTATTATCTCAGCAACTTCAATGGCGAGGTAAGTTTCGTGCAGAACACCGTGGGTAATCCGAATATTACCTGGGAGACCAACAGCAACTTCAATGCAGGTATCGAGTTTGAACTCCTCAAGAGCCGCATCACGGGTAGCATCGAGTACTTCAGTCGCAAGACCACCGATATGCTCTGCTTCGTATATGTGCCATTCTCAGGAGGTTATACCGGTTCTTACGACAATGTGGGTGATATGGTCAACCGCGGTGTGGAGGTGGATCTTCACTTTACCCCTATCCGCACCAAGGACCTCTCGTGGATGATCAACCTCAACGCCACCCACTACAAGAACAAGATTACGATGCTCAACGACGACAACAAGGGCAGTATGCTTGATGGACATCCGGGTTACGTAAGCGATCCTTACTTCTATGGCGAGGGTCTGCCTATGCACACCTTCCGTCTGAAGAAATATGCCGGAGTTACGGCAGATGGCGAGTCTTCATGGTATGTGAAGGATGAGGCTACCGGCGAACTGACCACCACCACATCCAGCTCTACGGCATCTTATTTCAACTGCGGTACACCAGACCCAGACCTTTATGGAGGTTTCAGCAGCAACCTGGCATTCAAGGGCTTCGACTTCTCCATCACCTTCAATTACAGTCTGGGCGGCAAGGCCATCGACTACGGTTACAAGGCATTGATGGGCAATCCATCTACCGGAAACACCGGATTCTCCCTGCACAAGGACATCCTGAAGGCATGGTCAGAAACCAATACCAATTCCGATATCCCACGCTTCCAGTATGCCGTGAAGGATGTGGATACCAGTTCGGCCATCACTTCCGACCGCTTCCTGACGGATGCTTCCACCCTTACCCTGCAGAACATCAACCTGGGCTACACCTTCCCACGCAAATGGGTGAGCAGCTTGGGATTGAGCAACCTGCGAGTATATGTATCGGGCGACAACCTCTACTATTGGAGCAAGCGCAAGGGCTTCGACCCACGCGGCGGCTTCTGGGGCACTTCTTCAGAATCATCTTATGCGCAGGTTCGTTCCTTCACCGGAGGCATCTCTGTGCAGTTCTAAAGATACGATAAAAACAATAAGATAAGAACAAAATGAAAAGAAATATCAATCATATCATCGCAGCGATGGGGATGGCACTGGGTGTGCTGAGCCTCAGCAGCTGTATAGAGGAAACCTATCCGAACAATCAGGCAGTGCCTGGGCAGATCAGTTCCTCAAGCAAGTCGTTGGAATATCTTGCCAACAGTCTTCCTTCTTTCCTCACCACCTGGAATACCTACGGCGGTAGCAACTATACCCAGGACTGGGGTTATCCTTGCCAGATGTACATGCGCGACCTGCTCTGCGAGGATTTCCCGATGAGCGACAATGGCTATAACTACTGGTCGTATACAGAGGATGGATCTTCTTTGCGCTACGCATATTATTATCCGTTCTACTATTACTATGCCTTCATCAAGAATGCCAATAATGTAATCTCCACCACCAAGAGTTCTGTGGAGGGTGGCAACAAGAGTGCATTGCCTTATCTGGGTCAGGGCTACGGCTATCGTGCCATGCTCTATCTCGACTTGTACCGACTCTATGAGTATCGCAAGACAGGTGTAGCTAGTCTGGATGATGCCGCTGACAAGGCTGGAGTATATGGACTCACGGTGCCTATTGTGAAGGAAACCACCAGCAAGACGGAACTGGGCAACAACCCAAGTGCGCCTTTCTACACCATGTACCGTTTCATTATGAACGACCTGAACATGGCTGAGGAGGCGCTGGGCGATTACAGCCGAAGCAACAAGGCTTTCATGGACAAGAGTGTTATCTATGGTCTGAAAACCCGTCTGTGGCTTGCCATGGCATCCCGCTTTGAGCAGAGTGCCGACGACCTTGCCAAGCAGATTGAGGCCGATAAGAACGAAGACGGATATGGCAAGCTGGGCATCACTTCTGCCAACGACTGCTTTGCCAAGGCTGCTGAATATGCGCAGAAGGCCATCCATGCCGATACCTACAAGCCGCTGACAGAAGCGGAGTGGTCGGATACCAATACGGGCTTCAACACTGCCAACGATTCCTGGATGTTCGGTACGCTGGTTAACAGCAAGGAGCAGATTAACACCTCAGAGTGGTACACCTTCTGGGGCTGGATGTGCTCGGAGGCGGCCTGGAGCATGGCTCAGTTTAACTCATACCGCTGCATCAGCAAGGCACTCTACGACAAGATTTCCGTGAAAGACTGGCGCCGCCAGAGTTGGGTAAATCCTGCTGATGCCGGAGAGAAAATCAATGCGGCTGGCAAGGACAGTGTGCCTGCGGGCTACAAGACCAAGATGACGGGTGAGCAGTGGGCCAAGCTTCCTCAGTATGCCAACATGAAGTTCCGTGCAGGTAGTGGCGGTATCACCAAGAACGACCTGGAGACCGGTCAGATTGCTTCGCTGCCGCTGATGCGTGTAGAGGAGATGTACTTTGATTATTTCGAGGCCATCGCTCACACCCAGGGTGTAGAGGCAGCAGCCCAGGCTTTGCAGGACTTCGTGAACACGTATCGTTACACCGACGGTTCCTACAAGTGCAAGGCAAAGACCATGGACGATTTCATCACAGCCCTGATGGTGCAGCGTCGCATCGAACTGTGGGGTGAGGGCCTGGTGTTCTTCGATTACAAGCGTCTCAATCTCCCTATCAAGCGCCATTATGCAGGCAGCAACTACGAGCCAAGCTATCAGCTCAACTCTTATGCCGGCTATGTGGCACCTTGGATGAACTATATGATTCCTGAGGATGAGAAGGATAGAAACCCGGCAGTGGTGCTCGGTCCAAACCCATCTGGAGCCATCACGGCAGAGTAATTTATTTAAAAAGAACAAGAAAAATGAGAAAGTTACAACATTTATTATATATGCTGCTTGTGGGTATGGCCATCACTGCCTTCACTGCATGTAGCGACGATGATGATTATCAGCCTGCCCAGAAGGTGGCGGAGGATAATATGGGAGCCTATTTCGCTGCTGCCAATGCTGCCAGCGAGGTGCTTACTCCTGAGGAATATGCGGCTCGACCAACGGTTGATTTAAAGGTGAAGCGCCAGAATACCAAGGGCGATGTTTCCATCCCGGTGGTTGTGGATAAGGCAGATGCCGTGTTCAAGGTTCCTGCTGCCGTGGAGTTTAAGGATGGTGAATCAGAGGCTACTCTTTCTGTGGCATGTCCTGATCTCCAGGCTCTTCAGTCGTATCAGTTTACCATCCATCTGGATGAGGCTGCTACCAATCCTTATGTCAAGGTAGATGGTTCACCAGTGTTCAGCTACACGGTGATGGTGGCCCGTTGGGTCAAGGTGGTAGAGAATGCTACTTTCACGTATCAGAGCGATATCTTCCCATCAGTCAAGTCAGATATCTATCAGTTGGAGGGTCAGAACAAGTTCTACATCGAGAACTATCTGGGTTCTGGCATCAACCTGGGCTTCTATATCATTCCTCAGGATGCCAACGGCACATGGACTGCATCGGCGTTCTCGGCTTCCGACAGAAGTACCTGGAAGGGTATCTTCATGCCAGCCGACCATTATATGAACGATCCTGATGGCAGCACTTACTGGTATCTGATGAAGGATGCTGATAATGAGGAATATGCCAGCTGGACACCTGAGGGAGCTGATAAGGGCATCAGTTTCATCAACTTCTATCTGGATACCACAAGCGATGACTATGCATCTATCGACATGAGTGGTTCAACCACATCATACGCCGGTTTCCAGACTCCTTATATCTATTATTCTGACGGCAATGAATCGGGCTATACCTATATATATATGTATTGGGACAGCACCAACATTCCAGCCGCTGAGTAAAGAACTTGAAAGTGATTAGTGAAACTTGAAAAGTGAGTAATGAAACTTTTTAAAGAAAGAAAACGATGAAAAAGAATCAATCAATGATACGCAAGATGGGGATGCTGCTGATGGCAGCATTCCTCCTTGCCACAACCTTCACTGCCTGCAGCAGTGACGATGTGGTGAAGACGCAGCTGGAGACTCCTGCTGTTACCGAAGGAAGCAAGACGGTGAGTTCGCTGGCTTTCAACTGGCAGCCTGTAGCTGGCGCTTCCCAGTATGCCTACGAGCTTTATGATGCCGATGAAAAGGTGGTGCAGGGTGGTGTAACCGCAGCCACATCTGTTGTTGCAACAGGTTTGAAGCCGAGCAGCACCTACACCCTGAAAGTATGGGCATATTCTCCTTTGGACAGCGACAAGACTACTTCGCCTATCGCAACCCTCACGGCAACCACCAATGCCAAGACTCCGTTGGTTAAGCCTACTCCTACGGCAGAAACCGGAAACGGCGGTGTCACGATTTCATGGCCGGCTGTGGAGCATGCCGATTACTACAAGTACAGTTATACCGTAGATGGCGAGGTGAAGACGGGTAGTGTGGAAACCAACAGTGTGACTCTTACCGACCTGCCTATCGGCGAATATACCATCCAGATTATCGCATCGAGCAACGATGAGAACTATGCCGATTCTGAGCCTATCTCGCTCACCTTCCAGCGTACCAAGAGTGAGCTTTGGCGAGCTAACGGTACTTATACATCCGTAGGTCTGGGCAGCAGTTTCAAGGCAACCATCGTGGCATACGATGATGGTACCTATACCATCGAGAATCCATTTGGAGAGGAAGGCTACAGCATCAGCTTCACCGTTCCTGCGGGTTCTACCGAGATTACTCCTGTGGGCACGGCAAGCAGTGGCTATTACTATTTCTATGTAAGCAGCCAGTATTATGTAAGTCTTTATACTGCCGGTGGCTATTCTCAGTTTGATGGTACCAAGGAAGAGGGTGATGTCTGGTTCTATTCTTACCTGAACGATTATGATGGCAACCAGGTAGGCGAAGGTGGTTACGATGAGTTCACCTGGAGTGTGGGTGATGACATTCCAGAGGGCTGCAAGGAAGAGGTACCTGCGCTCCTCACCACAACTTGGAATCAGTATGCACCTTATTATAATGCCACTCCATTAGATGAGAAAGGCAAACAATCGCTTACGGGCTGTGTGGCTACGGCTTTGGCTCAGATTATGAACTATTATCAGTATCCTGAGAAGTATGCCGATGGCACCAAGATAGATTGGGACCAGATGTTGCCTACTTACGAGGGTGTGGAATATACCGATGCCCAAGCTAATGCCGTGGCTCAGTTGATGGCGCATTGTGGTGAGGCTGCGAATACCAAATATGGTTCTGGTGTCAGCACTGCCTATCCTAAAGATGCAGCAGAGAATCTTCCAGCCAAGTTTGGTTACATTGTGAAGTATTACGGCTATCGTGATTATCCTAACGAGCAGGATGCCAAGCTCTGGAAGGAAGTGGTATTCCGCGAGTTGAGTGCCGGTCGCCCAGTGCTTTATGGTGGTGTTTCTTATAAGAATGGTGAGGCGAACTATTTCTCTCATTCGTTCGTCATCGATGGTTATGACAAGCAGGGTCGTGTACATGTAAACTATGGCTATGGCGGCAAGGGCGATGGTTATTTCCCTATCGACAAGTTGCCGATGAAGTTTGATGGTTGGGATGAGACTTTCAACACCAATCAGACATTGGTAGTCATCCATCGTCCTCAGGATGGTGAGATTGATTATACTTTGCAGCCGCAGTAAAGCAAGTTTTTTGGAAAATGTAGATATATTATGGATTATCCCGATAGGCATGTTGTTGCCTATCGGGATGATTGTTTTTGTATATAACGAATGAAACAATAGTGATGTAATGGGATAAAAAAGTTTAAATAAACGCAAAAAAGTCAAGTTTTTGACGTAAAAAACAAGACTTTTTATTATCTTTGCAATCGAAAAAAGAAACGTAATATGGTTATAACAAGACAGATAAAAGAAAAATTGTCATCAACTCCTGCTGGAGTTGTACTGACAACACGAGACTTTGGTGTGGAGATGCGGTATCAGCCTGCACTCGCCAAGGCCCTCAGCCGTCTTGTGCTCCAAGGCGAATTGCAGAAGATAGCTAAGGGGAAATACTATATCCCTAAGAAAACAATATTTGGAACGCTGAAACCTTCCGACTCAGAACTCGTAAAAGACTTTCTGGAGCAAGATGGAAAAATAGTTGGTTACATAACAGGAACAGCTGCATTTGCATCTATGGGACTTACCACTCAGATAAGTTCATCTATATTAATAGGTACCAACAAATATCGTCGCCCTACTATCCGAAATGGTGTGAAGGTTTCTTTCCTCTTGCAGGAAAATATTATCACTTCAAGCAATATCCCATTGCTTAGGATACTGGATGCGTTGCGCTTGATAAAGGAAATTCCAGCAACATCACCCGATGAATGTGTAACGAACATCTGCAAGGCAATTGAAGTACTTTCGCAGGAAGAAAAGCAAGAACTTGCAGAATTGTCCTTGGCATACACCCCTTATGTAAGGGCATTGCTTGGAGCTATATATGAAAATATGGAGCTTGATACACAGGTTATCAGTAGTACACTGAATGGAGTAACGAGCTATAAACTCCCTATCTCTGATAAAGTATTGTCAAACAAAAGAAACTGGAATATCATATGAGATTACATGAAAATTGGGAACTGTTCTCTGATGCATTGCAGGCTGCATCCCAACCGCTAGAAGAAGGCGGGCTTGGCATCAAGAGTATTTTTATAGAGAAAGATTATTGGATTTGCCGTTCCTTGTCTTTGATGGCAGCTAACGACAAAGACAATCGTGCCATATTCAAAGGAGGAACTAGTCTTACAAAGGCGTACGGTATCGGCAATCGGTTTTCTGAGGATATTGATATTGCCATCTCCGAAGCATGGACTCTCAGCGGAAATCAGTTGAAGATGCTAATCAAGAGAACCGCCAAGAGTATGACGGAAGGATTGCAGGAAATAAATATGCCCGGTTTTACAAGCAAGGGATCTCATTATCACAAGGCATACTATTCTTATCCACGAGCCGTTGATACATTACAGGTTGGTGCAATCAAGGCCGGTCAATTACTTGTTGAAATCAACTCTTTTGCTAATCCATATCCGTTCCAAAAGTGTAAACTGCAAAGTTTTCTGACAGAGTTTTTGCAGAAGACAGGCAATGAAAAATTGGTAGAAGAGTACGAAATGCATCCGTTTGAGGTGAATGTCCTAGATAGGCGTCGAACCTTGACGGAAAAATTAGTATCCCTGCTTCGCTGTTCTTTGGCAGACAATTATATGCCAGAATTGGCAGCCAAGATACGCCATTTCTATGATTTGCATTTTCTGTTGAATGATAAGGAGACCCGAACTTATCTTGAAAGTGATGCATTTAAGGCTGACTTTGCCAATTTGTTTGTTCAAGATCAGCAAAGATTTGATAAGCCGGAAGGATGGCGAGAGAAGGATGTCATGGATTCTCCTATCATCAAAAATCTGCATCCTGTATGGTCTACATTGAGCAATGTTTATGCAAGAGAATTACCTGACCTTGCATATAAAGAGATTCCAACCATTGAGAGTATAGAGGAGAGTATAAGACAATTGCTTCTGTATCTGAAATAGCAGCATCTTCAGTAACATTTTCTGTTGCAATAACTAAAGATATTTAAATATTTAACCCGATATTTGGCGATAAATAAAGAAATAACTATATTTGCAGCATGATTACGGAATATGGTATAGACCAATGCTGCCTAGCCAAGTGAAGAAAATGAATGAAAAGAAGGAAAGGGTAAGACATGAAAGATAATGTTGTGCAGGTGAATCTCTGCCTGACCATTGGGGAAATGTGGACTTCCAGAAATGGATGGAAGCCAATCATCTATTTTAAGGAAGAATAAGAAAGAATACGAAAAGATAATCCGAAACAGAAGCATTGGCAGCTATCTGTTTCGGATTTTTTTGCAATGATTAATTTCCAGCGCAGTTCTTCCTCAACCACATCCCGAAGAAGCGGTCGTAGATGATATAGCTGCCATTGTA
>ERZ1026776.961-NODE-961-length-17821-cov-8.784814_pt1 | contig 17821 bp, 12 predicted proteins | sample MGYA00380125_ERZ1026776 | MGnify/ENA primary metagenome ERZ1026776 (study PRJEB33269, sample SAMEA4719761) | human gut metagenome | biome: human-associated habitat; feature: organic feature; material: feces | place: Cameroon | collected 2013-10 ...
AACAAGCAGAAGTGGTGGATCGCTATTGTTTTTATCCATCAATGTTTCTGAATAATTATCTAATTTCAAAGAAAGTAATGTGTTAATTATATCATTAGTATCGTATTCCAAATCAAGCAAAGTATTAGTGCTCTTTTCACTTTCAGTAAATTTCAATTGACTAGTTTTGTCGAAATTGGCATCACAAATTGTTTTATTCAATTTATGTAACTTATCTTTAATATATTTTTTATCTGACTTTATACTATGTAATTTAGCTATATGAAATCACTTCCTTTTTGCTATCTTTTTTTCAATTTTATTATAAACTATCAATTGATAGTTGTCAAGCGAAATTTTAATCGTAGTCCGTATTTTTGGTGTTATTTGAAATGTTTTATGAAAAATTTTATATCACTATAGATAATTTTAATTATATTATATTTTGAAAACATAAGCTTTTCTCATTGATTTTTCTTTACCAAAGTTGTAATAATTTCAAATCAATCTTTATTACCAACCAAACATCTGTATATAGTTAAAAGCCTGTCGGTTAAAATCGGCAGGCTTTTTTGTATATATAGAACTAAAACGGAGGTGTTTTTAACGAAACAAACAAAAGTAATTGCAATATGCAATCAAAAAGGCGGTGTAGGAAAAACTACAACCGCCTTAAATTTTGGAGTCGGTCTTGCAAATGAGGGTAAGAAAGTCTTGCTTATCGACTGTGACCCACAAGGTGATTTAACAACAGCTTTGGGTTGGAGAGATACAGATGAACTTTCTGTTACTCTTGCAGACAAACTCGTCGAGTATATCGAGGAAAGGAATAAGAACCCTGCAAACGGTATTCTTCACCATAAAGAGAATATTGATTTGCTCCCGGCTAATCTCGATTTGTTGGCACTTGAACTTAGCTTGGTAAACACAATGAGCCGTGAAACCGTGCTGAAAGGTTATGTAAATTCAATCAAAGCTGCGTATGATTATGTGGTTATAGACTGTATGCCGTCTTTGAGTGTTCTTACGGTAAATGCATTGGTTGCAGCCGATTCGGTTATCATTCCTGTGCAGTCGCAATTTCTTGCAGCTAAAGGTATGATGCAACTTGTTAAAACCATAGATAAGGTTAAAAGACAAATTAACCCTCATTTGAAAATTGACGGAGTTCTCTTTACTCTCGTTGACGGCAGAACTAATCTTTCCAAAAGCACAAAGGAAGCTATTGTAAACGACTACGGCAAGTATCTTAAAATCTTTGATACGCAGATACCTATGGGTATTAAAGCGGCTGAAACTGCCATAAGCGGTAAATCAATATTTGCTTACGATAAAAATAGTAAGGTCGCAAAAGCGTATGAGGACTTTACGAAGGAGGTGTTGAAACTTGAGCGAAAAGAGAAAAACAGACTTCACTCTGAGCAGGCTCGATGATTTATTCACATCACAAAGTGAGCGAGAAAACGGTAAAAGATATTCCGCTTGAAAAACTTGTGCCGTTTCCTAATCATCCGTTTAAAGTGCGTGATGACGAGGAAATGAATAAACTTGTTGAAAGCGTTTCTGAAAACGGTGTGTTGGTTCCTGCTATTGTTCGTGAGAAAGATAATGGTGATTATGAAATCATCTCAGGACACAGACGAAAATTTGCAAGTGAGATAGCAGGTAAAAACACATTGCGTTGTATCGTTTCAAATTTGGACGATGACGCCGCAACCGTCATTATGGTTGACAGCAATATCCAAAGAGAAAACATTTTACCGAGTGAAAAAGCATTTGCGTACAAAATGAAATTAGATGCGATGAATAGACAAGGTAAACGCACAGACTTAACTTTTTCCCAAAATGGGAAAAAGTTAAATTCGGCAAATTTGCTTGCAGAAGATACAGGCGAAAGTAAAACACAGATATATAGATATATAAGTCTTACAAAACTTATACCTGAACTGTTGCAAATGGTTGACGATGGTAAAATGAAAATGTTGCCGGCTGTTGAAATATCATTTCTTGATAAAGAATGTCAGCAAGATTTGTTGGAAGCGATAGAAAGTGAATGTTGTACTCCGTCTCACGCTCAGGCTATTCGTATGCACAAGATGTTTAATGACGGAGAACTCAACAGCGATACTATCCTTGATGTTATGTGTGAACTGAAACCTAACCAACAGGAAAGGCTCATAATTCCACATAAAACGCTTGAAAAGTATATTCCGCAATCTGTTGCACCTGAGAAAAGGCAAGATTATATATGCAAGGCTTTGGAGCATTACGGTAAATATTTGCAAAGAATGAGGGATAGAGAAAGCAGGTAATGTAATTACAAATTTTCTCTATCCCTTTCCCACACCCTAACCCTAATAATTCAATAACCTACCGAAAAGAGTAAACATCTCTATATAAGAGAGTTTATATATAAACAATACAAAACTAAAAGGAATGATGCTTATGAACTAATTAAAATCGCACTATTGCTTTTAAAATTACACAGGAATAATATGAAAGTGAAAGGAGCGATTAATTATGAAAAGAGTCGGTTTAATAGCAACGATTGTGATTGCAACAATGCTTATTGCAGGTTATGGAAATAGCAATAACGTTGATAATAAGACAACAGTTAATGAAAGCTTGGCTGTTTCTTCTTCGGTTGGTAATACAGAAAATAACAATAGTGAAATTGTCAAAGAAAATCAAAGTAGTACAGAGGTTACTACAACAGAGCCAACAACTGCTGAAACTTCCTCACGAAAAGAAACAACTGCAATTCAAAAGGTAATACAAAACACAACAAAACCGACAACTACCTCAAAACAACCAACAACCAAAAAAGCAAGTCAATGCAATAATAACAATAATCACTCAATGAAATGCGGCAATATGGGCAGATGGTTTGACAGCAAATCAGATGTTAAAGCATATGTTGATTCAGTAATGAAATCTTGGGCAGACAAATGGGAAAGCGGAGAAATATCCGATGATGAATATTTTGCTGACTGCCCACAAGGTTATGAATGCTGGAGTTGCGGTTACTGCGGTAAATGGACAGGCAATTTCAAATAAACAATATCATAAATTTAAGCTGAGAAGATGTAATAATCTTCTCTTTTTTATGCCTAAAAACAGGCAGAAAGGAAAAATTATGAAAGACAAATTCAAAAGTTTAGGCAAAAGAATTGTTGCACTTCTTTTGTCGGTATTAACAGTTACAATGATGTTTCCGTTAAGTGCTTTTGCGGCAACGGAAAACCTCGGTGCGGTGTCGGGTATGAAAGAACTTGATATCAGCGTTTCAAAACATTATGGTCACGAACTTCATACTACGAAAAAAGGCGGTGCAACTTATCCCCTTTTCTGTATTGAATACGGCACAACCTCGCCGAGTTCGTCATATCTTAAAGGCAAAAAAGCTATGGCAAGTGACACAGCAATTAAAGCTGCAAAGTGGATATTTGCAGGATATTATCTTGAACACGGCAACTCGATAGATTGGCAGGATATGGCTTACTGTCAGAAAAAAGTGTGGTCTATCTTCGGTTCCGATACAAGCTGGGATTTCAGCGACGGCGGATACAAAGCGTGGTGTGACAAGGCACAGGACAGAATGGACAGCCTAAATAAAAAGCCATCATTCAATAATACCAATGTCGGAACAATCGTTGCAGGAAACAGCCTTACCGTTACCGATACAAAAAAGGTGCTTTCAGATTATCCTGCATTCACCAAAAGCGGAAGCGGTTGGAGTATTACCCACAGCAAAAATTCTAACTCATTAACAATTAAAGTTGATAAGTCTTGTACTGCGTCAAGCTTCAAACTTGCCAACGGTGAATATTACAAAGACGGTACAGGCGATGACGATGAACTCTTGCTTTATTATCCATATGGAAGTGAAGCATATCAAAAGCTTATCTATTCGGCATATTATGACCCTGTTTCAATGGCATTTTCGGGTTCGATTACTCCACTCGGTGATATGAAGCTTGTTAAGACTTCGGAGGACGGCATTGTAGCCGGTATTAACTTTACTGTTACAGGCACTAATGGGTTTTCAAAAACCGTTACAACAAATGCAAACGGCGAAATTGATATTTCCGATTTAGTTCCGGGAACATATACGGTTACGGAAGAAAACATTGACAGGTATGTACCTAATCAATCGCAGACAATTACTGTTTCAAGCAACAAAACATCATCGGTCAGCTTCTATAACATACTCAAAAAGTTCAGAGTAACCGTAACAAAACAAGACTACGAAAAAGGATACGCACAAGGTGACGCAAAACTCAGCGGTGCAGTATATGGTTTATTCAAAGGTAATGACCTTGTTGCTCAATATACAACTGACCAAAACGGTTCATTCACTACCGACTATTATGTTTGCGGAACAGATTGGACGATAAAGGAAATTACTCCGAGTGAGGGATATTTGCTTAACGATACGGTGTATAAAGTAGGTGCAGACCCGAAAGATTATACAGTCGAATACAATAACGCACCCGATATGACTGTTATGGAGCAAGTCATTAAAGGCAAAATCAGCATTATTAAGCATACGGATAACGGCGATACCCAAATTGAAACACCTGAAAAAGGTGCGGAGTTTCAGATTTATCTTAAATCATCAGGCTCTTTTGTAAATGCAGATAAAGACGAGCGAGATACTATTGTTTGCGACGAAGACGGCTTTGCAAGCAGTAAGTTGCTTCCTTATGGCGTTTACACAGTTCATCAAACCAAAGGCTGGGCAGGTCGAGAACTTATCACCGATTTTGATGTGTTTATCAGTACCGACGGCAAAACATACAAATTCCTTATCAACAATAAGAATTTTGAATCGTATCTCAAGGTAGTTAAGCTTGATAAAGAAACAGGAAAGCAGATAGCTTACGAGGGTGCGGCATTTGAGATTTACGATAGTGATAACTACAGGGTTACGATGAAATATACCTATCCGCAGGTGACAGAAATTCATACCTTCTACACCAACAAAGAGGGATATTTAATCACTCCTGAAAAGTTGCCGTATGGTGATTATACTCTCAAAGAAGTACAAGCACCGTACGGATATGTGCAAGATGATACACCGATTCCGTTCTCAATTACGCAAGAAAACTCATCAACCGATACAGGCGTTACCGTTGTTAAGGTTAAAGCAAGAGATGTTGCTCAAAAAGGTGTAATCAATATTACTAAAACAGGCAAGATTTTTTCATCTGTTGAGGAAAATAACGGTATATATACTCCAAAATACAGCGTAGGTAATCTTAAAGGAGCAATTTTTGAAATATATGCTGCCGAGGATATTACAACACTTGACGGTACGGTAAGATATGAGCAAGGCTCGTTGGTTGATACTGTCACAACCGATGATGATGGTGTTGCTAAATCAAAGGAACTTTATCTCGGTAAATATACTGTGATTGAAAAGACTGCACCTGAAGGCTTCATTCATAACAGTACAAAATACGAGGTAGAACTTACCTATGCAGGACAGAATGTTTCGGTTACCTCAACCGACCTTTCGGTGTATAACGATAGACAAATGGTTGCTGTATCACTTAAAAAGATTATGGCAAATTATAAGACATTCGGTATCGGCAATAATGGTGAAATCACTTCTGTAAGATTCGGTATTTATGCCGGTGAGGACATCAAAGCAAACAACGGCGATGTTATCCCAAAAGACGCTCTTATCACTTTTGCAAATTGCGATAAAAATGGAAGCATTATCTTTGACTGTGATTTGCCGATTGGCTTTAGGTGGTATGTGAAAGAAATCGCAACCGATGAGCATTATATCTTATCTGACACCAAATATGAGTTTGACACCGACTATCAAGGTCAAGATGTCAAGGTTATTGATATTAAAGTCAATAACGATAAAGCTATCGAAAACAATCTCATTTATGGTTCTGTTAAAGGCTTAAAAATTGACAGAGAAACGCAGGAAGTAATCAAGGGAGCAACCTTTGGCTTGTTCTTTGCCAACACCTCTGAATTAACAGAAAAGAATGCAGTTTTAACTGCTGTTACCGATGAAAACGGCGTATTTGTTTTCAATAACATTCCTTATGGCGAATATCTTATCAAAGAACTCAAACCTGCCGACGGCTATCTTGATAATGAAGATGTATTTACTGTAATAATTAAAGATAACGAGAAAGTGGTTGAACTTACTGCAATCAATGATAAAGTACCCGAACTAAAGACAACAGCAACCGTCAATGGCAAAAAGGAAGCAGTTGCAAAAGGCAAAATAACTATAAAAGATACTGTTGAGTACAAGCATTTAGTACCTAATACCGAATATGTTATCAAAGGCACATTGATGGATAAATCCACAGGCAAACCGTTCAAAGTTAAAGGCAAAGAAATCACTTCAACAGTTAAGTTTGTACCTGATAAGACTGATGGCAAAGTAGAAGTCACCTTTACTTTTGACGGTTCGGCTATTAAAAAGGATACCGAACTTGTAGTGTTTGAGACATTGTACCGTGACGGTGTTGAGTTAACCGCTCATGCCGATATTGACGATAAAGGACAGACCGTAACGGTTAAAGTCCCTGAACTTGAAAATCCAAAGACAGGAGACGAAAGGAACAAAAAGGCATTAGCTTCTGTTATGAGCGTATCTGCACTTGGAGCAGTATCGCTTGCTTATTATCTTCTCAAAAAAAAGAACAATAAGGAGGAAAAGTAATGGAGCCAAAGGCTATTATCGGCATTGTTATTGTTGTTGCAATTATTGTTGCAATTGTGATTATGCAGATAAAAAGAAAAAGTAAAGACTAAATTCGGTATTCAATGGGCAGTCAAGTTTTGGCTGCCCTGTTTTATAAAAAAACAAATATAGTTAAATGAGTCTTAACTGAAAAGAGTGATTTTATATGAACGAAACCAAAAAAATCATTAATGATTACGAGATTATTCAGTCATTTTATGTTGGGGAAAAAGAGGTTGTTGTAGGCGAAAACAAAAATGCCGAATACAAATATATTTGCGGCTATTACGAAAGCAATGAAATCTTTGAAAGGATAAATGATTGCAGAGCAAGCAATGATTATCTTGATATTATGACCTTGTTCTGTGACAGAGCAAAAGAACAGGTAGAACTATGCAAACAAACACAAAAAACAGAAATCGGCATTTTAACACCTGATATGTATTCTCCTGTTGATATTTACGATGATTTAACAGGCAAAGTAGTTGTTGAAAAAATTGAACATCTACGCAGAGAGTATCAAAACGCAGAAAATCAACTTTTCTATGTAACAGGTGGTGACGGAGCAAAGCCTAACGCAAGAGGAACAAAGGTTTTCGGCTATTCCCTTGCAAGCAAAAAGCATTGCTATATCCGCCGCTATGATGTGGAAGGTGTTGTCGATAAAGCAACATTGCCCGAATGGGCAAAAACAGACCTTGCCGAAATTCAAAAACAGATTAAACGAGAAGAAAAGGAGGTTAGATAATGGATATTCGCACTAATGCAGGATACATCATTACCGATTGTGTCCATATCGGTGAAAACGAGTTTGTACTTGGCGTTCATTCAAAACGCCCTGATATGTTCGTTACTTGGGAATACAACAAGGAAAATGACAGTTATTTTTGGGGACACTATCACACCGACTTGCTTGCAGCTCAAAAGGATTTGAATAAAAGGTGTCAAGACGAAATAAAGCAATATGAACACCTTTATGGTCGTGATAAAAACAAAGAACGGGATATTGAAAGATGAAAGAAAATCAATATGACTGTTCAAAGTGCAATTACAGGGACAGGAGTATTAACTTCTGTGGCTTTTGCACTAAAAAACTTCTAAAAGAAATTAAGGAGGCAAAAGATGAGCGAGAAAAGAACAATTTTTCAGCAGAGAATGAGAGTGCTGAATAAGCTCTATAACTACGGTTGCAAAACCGAAAAGGACTTGCAGAAACTTACCCTTGAAAATATCCTTGAAATTAACGGCATAACAATACCTGAAATGTCGGTTATAACCGAACTGCAAAAGCAGGTTAAGGCAGGTACTCTCTACTCTTATCTCGGAGGTGGAGAAAATGAGCAAAGCTATTGATGGTGTTACTAAAAATAGGAAGTGCGTACACTTAAATTTGAAAGATAGGTGGAGTTAAAATGACAAAAGACAGATATGTTCTTTGGACTGACATCAATCTAAATTTTGACGATTGGAAAGATGACTTGCTAAGCGAGTATCCTGAATTAAGTGAGAATGAGCTTATAGAAAAGATGTACGAAGTTAACGCCGATTATCTTGACGATGAAAGAGTTAATCTCAACAGGCAACTCTCACAGCCTATCCTTATAATCGGAGATTTGGGATTATGGAACGGTCGAGCAAACGGCTACAAAATGATTGACTCCGGCAATCTTAAAGATTGCTTATACACCAATAGCGATATGGCTGAATGGTATGTGGATAAAAGAGGAGATTTAAGATGTGATGCAGTACATCACGATGGCACTAATCACTATCTTTACCGTGTTTTCAAAGACGGTGTAAGTGAAACACAGATTGAAAATCTGCAAAACAAAATCTACTTTGGTAAGGCAACGAGAGCCGACATCACAAGAGCAACAAGACGGCTCGGTGATGAAATCAATAAGGTGTATAACATTGACTTGCCTTTTGCAAGAGAAAAGCAACCAAGAGAAATAGAGAGATAGGAGTTGATTAAATAATGCCTAATAAATTTGAGCTGATTACAAAGGCATACAGTGATGGGTGTGCTGATGTAATTCGCTCCCCTCAAAATTGGTGTGAATTTCTTTCTTCTGCCTGCTATAATTACCGCTTGCGTTTTGATGAACAGCTCCTTATTTTCCTTCAAAGACCTGACGCTACGGCAGTTCTTGAATTTGAAAAGTGGAACAAGAGGTTTAACCGTAAAATAAACCGAAACGCAAAAGGTATTGCAGTATTCGCAGATGTTGAAAGAACGAAAATAAAACACTATTTTGATATTTCCGATACTAACGAAAATGAATTTTCCCGCCCTGTTCCTATATGGAAATATCAGGACGAGTATGAGAATGATGTTATTGAAACACTTGAAAATACCTTTGGTACTTTAAGCAATAAAAACGATATTGTTGATGCAGTAATGTCAGCCGCAGATAACGCAGTTGAGGACAATACCGTTGACTATGTCGCAGAGCTGCCGAATATTAAGAATGACAGTTTTCCTGAAGAACTTGATGATGACAGTATTTCAACAATATATCGCAGAGTAATCAAAAACAGCGTTGCCTTTATGGTGCTTACAAGACTTGGAATAAATGCAAACGAGTATTTTAGCCGTGAGGATTTTGAGGACGCAGTTAATTTCAATACTACCGAAACTCTTAATGCTCTCGGCTACGCTACAAGCGATATTACGGAAATAGCACTTAATGAAGTGTCAAAAACCGTACTATCCCTTGAAAAATCAATTAGCATAATTGCAAAATCCGAAAAGGCGGAATATACTAAAGCCGAAAACAAAAATATTGAAAGGAGTGTTTCAAATGACACAAATCACTTACAGAAAACAGGGCGAAGTGCAGATACCGAACTTGGTACTTCCGGCACAGAAGAATTTGACATTGAGCAGATATGGTCAGTTGAGGAAAAAGTTTCTCAAGGAGGAGCATCGTCTGCTGTATTACAACCTGTTGACAACGGGCAAACTCGACAGCCATCTGCAAGAAGTGGACGAGAGAGCGAAATCAATGGAGAAATCATTGATGAAGAAAATGTCAGCTCAGGAGGGCTTGACCGAGGAGCTGAAAGCAACCAACCAAATGGCTTGGGTGCATGGAATGAACAACCTGAAACAGAGAGTGCAGGAAATCGTGATGAACGAGGTAATTTACGCTCTGTAACTGATGAATTGCCACCGTTTTTGGATAATGATTTGATTATGGGTGTGCTTGAAAATTCCGATGATGATTTAGTTCATAAAAAATCGTTTATTGTGGAAAAATTCAAGGAATTGAGCGTGAGCCAAAGAATACCATTTACTCAAACTCTTTACGGTGGGTGTTTTACGGAATACAACATCAACAATACAATAGTCGGCTTAAAAGCAGAAAAGGACGGACTTCTTATGTACGAGGGAACTTACAAATCTCGCACAAAGGAGTCCGGTTTTTCTTGGGGAATTGTTGCAGAGCTTATCGGTCAGTTGATTGATAGCGGAAAATACCTGCCGAAAGAAAAAAAGAAACAGGAACAAGAACAATCTGCACAAATCGGTTTATTTGACTATGTTGCCGATATACCCGAAGAACAATATGCTGACGAAAGCAATCAGGTATCTTTATTTACCGAATTCGGTGTATCACAGCAGATTATTGATGAGGCTCTTTGTATCGGTGCCAATGACACAAACAGTACACTTGATATTGCGATGTTCTTTCGTCGTGACAGAGGTACAGAGTACAATACTGAATTTCTTAAAAAACACTATAAAACTAACGGCGCAGGCTTTTATTTCAATAACGAACAGGTATCAGTTTGGTATAACGAAAACGGCTTTAATGTCACAAAAGGCACTACTGCTCAAAAGCCTTCTACTACCCATTTAACTTGGGAACAGGTTGCAAAGCGTATTCGTGAATTGCTTGATATGGGCAGATATATTCCACAGGAAAAACTTGATATGATTGATGATAGAGAATTATCCATTGTATCCGACCGTATCATTTCTTTTGTTCGTGATATGGATGATGAAGAAAGCTCTGAATATTTACCGAGAGGTAAAAAGATTGTTGATAATATTCTCGGTTATCCTGATGAAGTTGCTGCTCTAAAAGAGTATTTGTCGGACGGTAATAATAGTGTTGCAGTATTTAGAGAATACTTAAAATTTGCAAATGCTTATGAAAACGGAATGATTAATCTATATAAATACAATTACGAATATTCCGTGCCTTATGTATATGAAATATTCAAGGGTATGCAAATTGAGCCCATCAAATTCAAAACGGCTGATGATTTTAACCCTAACAGGCAATACTTTATTTCAAACGATGAAATTGATAATTTTCTTCGCAGAGGAAAAAGTAGTGCCGAAAGCAGATTTAGGATATACACAGGATTTGTCAGCAGACCTGAACGAGCAGACAGAGTAAAATTCATCAAGGATTATTACGGCTTAAGCGGCTCTTATTCGGGCAATGACAATATAGATAGCTCTCCAAAAGGTTTAACAATAAGTCACGGCAATATAATGGAGCCATACGCAAAGGTGGTCTTAAAATGGAATCAGGTTGAAAAGCATATTGATGATATGATTAAAAACAACCGTTTCTTTTATGACAGCGACTTTGACGAATTGCAGAACATATACAAAAGAGATATATCATATTCAGTCGAGAGCTTTTTTAATGACCTGCCTGATGAATATGCTAAACCGTACCCAAAGGAAACCGAAACATACAATATAAGCTATGTAGTTCGTGACAAGCTCGATAATCCGCAGGAGCTTGACAACATTGAAAAAATGATGTCTGATGCAATGGCTTTGATGGGCGAGGATTACAACGGCTATAAGTATCGTAAACAGGAATATGATGATTTTGTTGCTTTCAAAAACGGTACTTATGCTCCTTATAAGGTACCTGAAAAGGCACAGCCAAAGCCACCGCATACATTTACAAGTAAATTCAGTAAGCCTGCCGAAAACGAAACCACTTTACCTAAATGGCTTACCGAATACCGTGAAATCAAGGCAGAAAACCCACAGGCTATTGTTTTCTATCAGCAGGGCGATTTTTATGAAGCCTTTGAACAGGACGCAGTAAAAGTCGCTAATGAGCTTGACCTCGTTCTAACAAGCAGACACATAAATGAAAATACAGGCGAACGCATTGCAATGTGCGGTTTTCCTAAACATTCGCTTGATAAGTATATGAAACACTTGGCGGATAAGGGATATAAAATTGCAGTATCTTCTCTTGAAAATGACGAAAGGAAAACAATTTGGTATGCTCCCGATTATCCCGAAGATGTGCAAAAGGCTCTTGACCTTATAGAAAAATACAAAAAGGACGAGTTCGGATATGACGATGACACACCTTATGAAGATTTGTCCGATATTGGTCTTGCTTTCACAAGCACCAATGATGGTGAATTTGATATTGATGTAGGTGTTGACCTTGTTAATTTCAGTATTACTCAAAGAGTGGGCGGAACAGTTACCAATGAAAGAAAGTATAACACTCTTGATGAACTTATCACAAACGAGCTTGAGAGCCTTTCTTTTGATGATTTGGTTTTCCTTGATGAAGATACTCTCACAAGAATAAAAAACGAGGAAAACAGCGAGCAGATTGTCGATATAGAGCCTACATTTCAAGCAGCGCCGAAAGCAAACGCATATACCTTTGATTTGCACCCTGAGATACCGATTGCCGACAGACACAATTATAACTTTGCCGAAAAAGAAATTGAAACAGTTGGTAAAAAAGAGCGTTTTCGTAGAAATATGGAGGCTATCCGAGTTCTTAAAGAGTGCGAATTTGACAATCGCTTTGCAACACCTGAAGAACAAGAAATTTTATCAGGCTATGTCGGTTGGGGTGGTGTTTCAGAGGCATTTGACGAAAACAACGATGCGTGGGCAGACGAATTCCAGGAATTATATACTGCCCTTTCCCCTACCGAATATGAGGCGGCAAGAAGAAGTACGCTGACAGCCTTTTATACCCCACAGCCTGTTATATCTGCTATCTACAAAGCACTTGATAAATTAGGATTTAAGCAGGGTAATATCTTGGAGCCGTGTTGTGCAATAGGTAACTTCATTGGTATGCTCCCTCAAAATATGCAGGACAGTAAGATATACGGTGTTGAGATTGACAATATCTCGGCAGGTATCGCACAGCAGCTTTATCAAAAGTCATCTATTATGACGGCTCCCTTTGAAAAAGCCGAACTTCCTGACAGTTTCTTTGATGCAGTTGTGGGCAATGTGCCTTTCGGAGATTTTTCACTTGCCGATAAAAAGTACGATAAGTACCATTTCCTTATCCACGATTATTTCTTTGCCAAGTCCCTCGATAAATTAAGACCGGGTGGAGTTATGTGTCTTGTAACCTCCAAAGGTACTATGGACAAAGAAAGCTCCGACGTGCGTAGATATATTGCACAGAGAGCAGAGCTTCTCGGTGCAATAAGACTTCCTGACAACACCTTTAAAGGCAACGCAGGTACAGAGGTAACATCGGATATTCTCATACTTCAAAAGCGTGACAGAGTGGTTGATATTGAACCCGATTGGTTATTCCTTGACGAAGATGCTAACGGAATACGAATGAATAAGTATTTTGTTGAGCATCCCGATATGGTACTCGGCGAAATGGTTATGCAATCGGGAAGATTTAAGCCTGAAAGTGCTTGTAAAGCCTATGAGGACAGAACGCTTGAGGAACAGCTCAATATTGCCGTACAAAACATAAATGGCGAAATCACGGAATACACCATTGAAGATGTTGAGGAAAACGAGGTAAACTATATCCCTGCCGACCCTAATGTACGCAACTATTCTTATACTGTTGTAGACGGCACTATCTATTACCGAGAAAATTCTGTTATGCGAGAGGTAGAAACCTCCGAAACAGGTAAGAACAGAATTAAAGGTATGATTGAAATAAGGGACTGTGTTAAAAATCTTCTTGAAATGCAGACCAATGATTACCCCGACTATGATATTGAAAAAGAGCAACACAGACTTAACGAAATATATGATAAATTCGTTAAAAAGTACGGATATATTAACAGTAGAGGTAACTCAACCGCCTTTTCCGATGACAGCTCATATTTCCTTATCTGTTCTCTTGAAGTATTCAAAAATGATGAATTTGAACGCAAGGCGGATATATTCACAAAACGAACCATTCAACCGCATATTGCTAAAACCCACGCAGATACCTCCATTGAGGCTTACGGTATCTCAATAAGCGAAAAAGCAAAAATTGATATGCCCTTTATGTGTCAACTCACAGGAAAAAGCGAGGAGGAGATATTCGCTGATTTGAACGGCGTAATTTTCCTTAACCCCGACTACGACGAAAACAACAAGGGTGTACTAAAGTATTTACCTGCTGATGAATACCTGTCGGGTAATGTTCGCAGAAAGCTCCGTCAGGCAAGAGAGATAGCCGAAAATGACGATAAATTTGCGGTTAATGTTGACGCTCTCGAAAAGGTACAGCCTGTTGACTTAAAAGCAACCGAAATTGAAGTGCATCTCGGTGTTACTTGGATACCTATTGAAATCATTAACAAGTTTATGTATGAAACCTTTAATACATCATATTACGCAAGAGGAGCAATTAAAGTGCATTACAATGAGCTTGCTAATGTATGGAATATAGAACACAAGGCGGCTGATAACACAAATCTTACCGTTACTCAAAAATACGGCACAAGCAGAAAGAATGCTTTTCATATTCTTGAGACAACGCTTAATCTTCGTAATGTTCGTGTCTTTGATTATGAGGAGGACGAGAACGGAAAAAGAGTTGCAATACTCAACAAAAAAGAAACTGCCATAGCACAATCTAAACAAGAGCTTATCAAGCAGGCTTTCAAGGATTGGATATGGAAAGACCCCGAACGGCGTGAATATCTCTGCAAGCTCTACAACGAAAAGTTTAACAGTATTCGTTCTCGTGAGTATGACGGAAGTCATATAGTTTTTGAGGGAATGAATCCGGAAATCACTTTAAGAAAGCATCAGCAGGACGCAGTTGCAAGAGGACTTTACGGAGGCAATACGCTCCTCGCTCATTGCGTAGGTGCAGGTAAAACATACACTATGGCTGCAACAGCTATGGAAAGTAAAAGACTTGGTTTATGCTCCAAGTCTTTATTTGTTGTACCTAATCATCTTGTATCACAATGGGCAAGCGAATTTTTAACTCTTTATCCTTCTGCAAAGATACTTGCCACAACTAAAAAGGACTTTGAAACAAAGAACAGAAAGAAGTTTTGCGGCAGGATTGCAACGGGAGATTATGACGCAATCATAATCGGTCATTCACAGTTTGAAAAGATACCCGTGAGCATAGGCAGACAGATGTTTACTCTGCAAAAACAAATTGATGAAATTATTGAGGGTATTTCCGAATTAAAGGTAAGCAACGGCGAAAGGTTTTCCGTCAAGCAGTTGGAGGCTACGAAAACAAGGCTTGAGACTAAGCTTAAAAAGCTCAATGACCAAAGCGACAAGGACGATGTAGTAACCTTTGAAGAACTCGGTGTTGACCGCCTTTTCGTTGATGAGGCACACTACTACAAAAACCTTTTTGTGTATTCAAAAATGCGAAATGTAGGAGGTATATCACAGGTTGAGGCAAACAAGTCAAGTGATATGTTTATGAAGTGCCAATACCTTGACGAGCTTACAGACAGCAAGGGTATAACCTTTGCTACGGGTACACCGATAAGCAATTCAATGGTTGAGCTTTACACAATGCAACGATACTTGCAGTACGATTTATTGAGAGAGTACGGTTATATCAATTTTGACAGTTGGGCGGCTCAATACGGCGAAACAGTAACTACTATTGAGCTTACGCCGGAGGGGACGGGATACCGTTCAAAAGTCCGCTTTGCAAGGTTTAACAATCTGCCTGAGCTTATGTCAATGTTCAAGGAGTGTGCGGATATACAGACCTCGGATATGCTCAAACTTCCCGTACCGAATGTTGAGCATCACAACATTTCTGTTAAGCCATCAGAGTTCCAGGTCGAAATGGTTGAACAACTCGGAGAACGAGCCGAAAAGATAAGGGCAGGAGATGTTAAGCCGTATGTGGATAATATGCTAAATATCACTAATGACGGCAGAAAGCTCGCACTTGACCAAAGGCTTATTAACCCAACACTTCCCGACTTTGAGGGAAGTAAGATAAATGAATGTGTGAGAAATGTTTATAACATTTGGGCAGAAAATTCCGATAAAAAGTCAACTCAGCTTGTCTTTTGCGACCTTTCTACACCGACAACAAAAGGCTCGGTTGAGGTAACAGATACAGAGGTAACGGATAACGAGGATATTCCCGAAACATTCAAAAACATCTATGTTGATATTCGCAATAAGCTGATTGCAAAAGGTGTACCTGCTGAAGAAATAGCTTTCATTCACGAGGCTAACAACGATAAGCAAAAGGCAGATTTATTTGTCAAAGTTCGTGCAGGTAAAGTTCGTGTTTTGCTCGGCTCAACACAGAAAATGGGTGCAGGTACTAATGTTCAGGATAAGATAATTGCCTCACATGATATTGATTGCCCTTGGCGTCCTTCCGACCTTGAACAGAGGGCAGGAAGAACAGTTAGACAGGGTAATGAAAATGATACCGTTCATCTGTACCGATATGTAACCGAGAATACCTTTGACGCATATCTGTATCAGCTTGTTGAAACAAAGCAGAAATTTGTCGGTCAGGTTATGACGAGTAAAACCCCTGTTCGTTCCATTGAAGATGTGGACGAGGCGGCTCTTTCCTATGCCGAAATTAAGATGCTTGCAACAGGTAACCCGCACATTAAAGAAAAAATGGATTTGGATATGCAGGTGCAAAATCTGAAAATGCTCCAAAGCAATTACTACTCTGAAAGATTTGATCTTGAGGATAAGGTCACAAGAGAGTACCCGCAGGATATTGCAAGATACAATTCGCAGATAAAGGCTCTTAATGTTGATATTGAAACTGCAAGTAAAACGCTTAAAGCATCTGCCGATTATTTTAACGGTATGGATATTAACGGTGAGCATTACACCGAAAAGAAAGCCGCAGGCGAGGCAATTATCCGCATTATGAAGTCTTTTAAGAACTCAACGGAAACATTGTCTGTGGGCAGTTACAGAGGCTTTACGATGGAAATGTATATTTCAAGAGGTTTTCGTTTAGAGTATATTCTTGCCATTCGTGGAGCAATGACGCACACGATAAATCTCGGTACAGACGCACTCGGTAACATAACCCGTATAGACAACTGTATTGACCATTTAGCAGGCAATTTGGAAAAGGCTGAAAAGAACCTTGCCGAAACAGAAAAACAGCTTCAAATAGCCAAAGAAAGCCTCAAAGAGCCGTTCTCTCGTGAGGAGGAACTGCAAGAAAAACAGACTCGTCTTAACGAACTCAATGCCCTGCTTAATGTTGATAAAAGGGACAATGAATTCTGTGACGAAGAGCCTGATGAGAGTGAGATAAAACAGCCTAAGCATAAAAGAGAAATGGCTATGTGCAGATAAATATATTGTTAATTACAGTAGAAAAAGTTCAGATAATATGGTATTATATAGAAAAATATATTCTGTAAGGTAACATGAAATGAATTGCAAAATCAGTATAATGTATGATGGTTTCGATTTAGAAACAATTGAAGATCTTAATAAATTATCTAATAACTGTCAATTCCGTATAATAAATCAAAAGGGACTGTCAATTCCTCCAGATGTAATAACTATTATATTTGAATTATTAAAAAATATAGGTTACAGTACAGCTTATGATATGCTCAAATTATCATTAAATGCAATTGTTTCTAAGATTGGTTTTGCTAATACAACAGAAACAAGGATTATAGCTGTACTTGGAGATAAAAAGGCTGAATTTGTTGTTCCATTTAAATTGACTAAAAATCAAAAAGACAAAATTATTGATGCTGTTGCTGAAAAATTATTAAGCATAGAGGAAAAATAATGAATGCAAAAGAACTTTTAACTGCTATTCAAATATCAGGTAAGAGCGTATCAGATAATAGAAGAGACTTGCAAACATATATAAATATTAAAAATAAACATGGAAATAAAGACACTTTTATAAATTA
>ERZ1026776.963-NODE-963-length-17801-cov-4.389102_pt1 | contig 17801 bp, 10 predicted proteins | sample MGYA00380125_ERZ1026776 | MGnify/ENA primary metagenome ERZ1026776 (study PRJEB33269, sample SAMEA4719761) | human gut metagenome | biome: human-associated habitat; feature: organic feature; material: feces | place: Cameroon | collected 2013-10 ...
GTTTATAATATTCTATATTATGTGCTGGCAAAGTCCGGGGAAGTATCGGCGGTATGTAGTGCATGGCTGAATGTGGCAGCAGCTTTGGCGACATGGCCGTATGTGGTCAGATGCTATCAGAAGAGCCGCATACCGGACTGTGCAGAGGTTGTGACAAGAAGGAAAAAGAAACGCATTACCCGGGAATGGGGGCTGATCGCAAGCTATGGTATCAGTCTGGCACTGTTTCTGAATCTGTTTATCGCTCTGCTGCAGCTGGCACAAAAATCTGCTTCTTACCAGAAAGTTGCCGGTGCACAATATGGAATTCCACTTCCTCTGGGACTATTCGTATATGGACTGGTGATGCCCTGCACGGAGGAGCTTTTATTCCGCGGTGTGATCTATAACCGGATCAAAAAGTATTTCCCGCGTGTCCTTGCCATGCTGCTGAGCGGACTTGTATTTGGCTGTTATCACGGAAATCCGGTGCAGATCCTATACGCATCCCTGATGGGACTTGCCATGGCACTTGTGTATGAAAGCTACGGAAGGATCAGCGCACCGATCCTGTTCCATATCAGTGCCAATGCAGTTGTCTATACCTGTTCCAGGCTTGGTTTTTTTGCGGGAGGCACTAAGACCATATTCTGTATGATCCTGATGCTGGGGATTTCTCTGCTTTTGACCTACTGGTATATCAGGAAGGAACAACAAAGGGCGTAGATGCCTATGGAAAATGGTATAAAAAAAGTCAGATTCCTTTGTATCCTGTACAATTGACACCGTTTTGCAGCATGCTAAAATGAAAAAAAGCGCATTGAATGCAATGCAGAAAGGTGGTTGTATCAGTATGAGTCATTATGCAATAACGATAACAAGGCAGTTTGGCAGTCTGGGAAGACCGATTGCGAAGGAACTATCAGAAAGACTTGGAATTCATTATTATGACAGAGATATTGTAGAGGGTGTTGCGAAAAAGACCAATCTCAGTATTGCTGAAATCAGTGATAATGAAGAAATTGCTTCTAACAGCTTTTGGAAGATGAAATTCCCTATTTTATCCGAGACAAGAATGGTACAGGATCACATTTTCGATATTCAGAAGAATATTATTCAGGATATTGCAGCCAGAGAGGATTGTATTATTGTGGGCAGATGTGCAGATGCCGTCCTGAAAGAGCATAAAAATTGTATCCGGATCTATATTTATGCAAGTGAGGAGCAGCGTTTGAAAAACTGTGTAGATGTACTGCGTATGGATCCCCGGGAGGCAAGGAAGATGATCAAGGAAGTGGATCAGGCACGGGAATCTTACCATAGCAGATATGCAGGATATCTGCCAAATGATGAAAATCATCAGGATATCATGATAAACAGCGGACTGCTTGGGACAAGCGGAACGGCTGAGCTGCTTGAGACGATCATTCGAAAAAAGCTGGATCTGTAGAACATATAAATATGAAACGGAAGGAAGCCCTTGTGGCTTCCTTTTTTTAATGTCATGCATCAAAGATGCATGATGTAGCCTCGCTCATCTGCGAAGCAGATTTTGCAAGAGCGAGGTTCCACCATAATGTCATGCATCATCTGGGCGGTATCTTGACTAATAAAACGGGATGGTTATAATACTAGGAGGAAAGAAGGTAGCTTATGTCAACATCCATGGTAGAGGGAAGCCCTCTGAAATTAATGCTGCGCTTTGCAATGCCGCTTCTGGCAGGGAATCTCTTGCAGCAGACATACAATATTATAGATGCAGCAATTGTAGGGCAGACACTTGGTGCACAGGCACTTGCCGGAGTAGGAGCCAGCAGCAGTGTACAGTTCCTTGTACTTGGTTTCTGTATGGGAAGCTGTGCGGGATTTGGCGTTCCCATTGCGAAATATTTTGGTGCAGGGGATCAGAAAAAGATGCGGGACTGCGTATTTAACGGTGCAGCTCTGACAGCATTGATCGCAGTCATTCTGACAATTACCTGCTCCCTTTTATGCAATAGCATTTTACATATTTTGTCAGTACCATCTGATATTTATGCGGATGCATACAGATACCTGATCGTAATATTTCTGGGTATCCCGTTTACGCTGATGTATAATTATCTCTCCAGTATCCTGCGTTCGGTCGGAGACAGCAGAACACCTTTTCTGTTTCTGGCTTTTTCAGCAGGATTGAATATTTTTCTGGATTTGTTCTGTATTATGGTTTTACACTGGGGATGTATGGGGGCAGCTATTGCAACTGTGACGGCGCAGGCTGTCAGCGCGGTACTATGTCTGTTTTTTATTAAGAAAAAAATGCCGCTTTTATGGCTGGAAAAGGAAAACCGGATCATGCAGAGGAATACAAGTGCGGAGCTTTTAAAAATGGGACTACCGACAGGGTTCCAGTTTTCCATCACGGCGATCGGCAGTATGGTGATGCAGTCTGCCAACAACGGTCTTGGAAGTATCTGTGTATCGGGGTTTACAGCAGGTATGCGGATCAAACAATTTACCATGTGCCCGTTTGATGCATTCGGTACTGCAGCTTCCGTATTTTGCAGCCAGAATCTGGGAGCTGGAAAAGCTGACCGGATAAAAAAAGGATTCTGGGAAGGAATCAGTGTTGCAGTTTTGTATGGACTGTTTGCAGGGGTGATTCTGGTCTTTTTGGGAAGACCGCTTTCTATGATCTTTATCAAGAAAGATGCAGTGGAAGTATTGGATGCTTCTGCCAAATATCTGCGTTGCATGGGATACTTTTATTGGAGCCTTGGAATTTTGAATGTAGCACGTATGGTAACACAGGGGCTGGGCTATTCCGGCAGAACGGTCTTGTCCGGTGTAACGGAAATGATTGCCCGTATCATTGTCAGCATGGGATTTGCAGGTACTTATGGTTATACAGCCATTTGTTTTGCTGATCAGACTGCATGGATGTCAGCATGTATCTATATTGTACCAACGTGTATTCTTTGTATGAAGAAGTCGATAAAGATGCTTGAAAAAAGAGAAACGCTAAGAGAGGCTTAAGGAAAGATGAAGGAAAAAACGGTTGATTTTGGCAAGGATCCGATCGCAAAGATATTATTCCGGCTTGCACCGCCCGTTATGCTGGCACAGCTGATCCAGGCACTGTATAACATTGTGGATAGTTTCTTTGTAGGACGTAATTCGGAGAGCGGACTGACCGCGCTGTCTATCGTATATCCGTTGCAGCTGTTGATGATCGCACTGGCAGTAGGGACAGGTGTCGGGATCAATACGCTGATGGCACATTTCAGCGGCTTGGAAAGAGAAGAAGAAAGTCAGGAGAGTGCGGGGCTTGCAATGCCGCTTGCTGTTTTGTCATGGATCGTGTTTGCCCTGCTCTGCTTTTTTTTCATGCCTGCTTATGCAAGGATTTCTACAAAATCATCCGATGTCATCCGAGAAGTCATTGTATACGGGCGGATCGTCTGTGTGTGCAGCATAGGGCTCTTTCTGGAAAGCGGCTGGACAAAGGTGCTGCAGGCAGAGGGAGATATGCGTCTGCCGATGGTGGCACAGATCGCCGGAGCGGTTGTCAATATCATGCTGGATCCGGTGCTGATCTTCGGGCTTGGCTTTGTGCCCCAAATGGGTATTGCGGGAGCGGCGGCTGCGACCGTGGCAGGACAGATTGTTGCAGCCCTCATTGTCATGCCGAAGGGCTATCGGAAAATGCCTGCGGTTTCTACATGGAAAAACTATATCAAACGTATTTATTATCTAGGCTTTCCGAATATACTGATGCAGTCTGCTTATACGTTTTACATTTTCGGACTGAATATGATCTTAAAGGGCTTTTCGGATCAGGCAGTGACGACACTGGGACTGTATTACAAGTGGCAGACGATCTTCTTTATCCCGCTTGGTGCGATGCAGACCTGTATCGTGCCGATCATCAGTTATAATTATGGCGCAGGAGACTGGAACAGGTGTCATAAAACTGTTATGGAAGCTCTTTTATTTGGCATGGGCTTTATGCTGGTGACAGGTGTGCTCTGTTTTGAAACGATCCCGGGGCCGATGCTGCGGGTCTTTTCGAGAGATGAGGAAGTGATCAGGATCGGTATTCATGCATTTCACATGATCGGGCTGGCCTTTCTGCCGCTTGTCAGCTCCCTGACATTCCCTGTTTTCTTTCAGGCAGTCGGTTCGTTTTTTCAGAGTTCCTTCCTGACGGTGCTTCGTACGGTGTGCTTATTTGTACCGCTTGGCTATGCTTTTTCCCGTCTGGGGCTTGACTGGTTCTGGCTGACCTTCCCTTGCACGGAGATCATTACAACGACGGTCAGCCTGCTTTTGTACCGGAAATTTTACAGGCAGGCAAGATAGTGCGGCTTTTCTGCAAAAGGAAGAATCGGATCTACTATTCTGAAAAAAATACGGATTGGGACTGTAAAACCGGAAAGAAAACAGGAATGATATGCGGAATAATTGTGCATTAAAAGGCACTTATCATAAAAAACAAATACAATATTCAAACAATAATACAAAAATAAACTAATATTCAAATAATCTGACAATTTACCAAAAAGTTACTATTTACAAATGAAAAAAATAGAGGTATAGTTTCTCTAACAAAAGAAAACCGACTGGCAGCAGACAGGGAAAGGAGTCAGATATGTTTGACGCACAACCATCTGCCAAACGACCGCCGTTATACCGGTCATCGTTTGAGCATGACAACTGCGGTATCGGTGCCTGCGTAAATATCAAAGGACAAAAGAGCAGGGCGACCGTAGAAAACGCACTTAGAATTGTAGAAAATCTTGAACACAGAGCCGGCAAAGACGCCGAGGGTAAGACCGGAGACGGAGTGGGTATCCTGACACAGGTATCACACAAGTTCTTCTCAAAGGTCACAAATACCCTCGGCTTTTCTATTGGTAAGGAGAGAGAATACGGAGTAGGTATGTTCTTCTTCCCACAGGATGAGCTGCAGCGTAATCAGGCAAAAAAGATGTTTGAGATCATTGTAGAAAAGGAAGGCATGGAGTTTTTAGGCTGGAGAGAGGTTCCGACCTATCCGTCCGTGCTCGGCCATAAGGCGATCGAATGCATGCCTTATATTATGCAGGCATTTATCAAGAAGCCTGATAATGTGGCAAAGGGACTTGATTTTGACCGGAAGCTTTATATTGTCAGACGTGTCTTTGAACAGTCTACAGATGTGACCTATGTGGTATCCTTGAGCAGCCGTACGATCGTCTATAAAGGTATGTTCCTTGTCGGACAGCTTCGTACCTTCTTTAAGGATCTGCAGGATGAGGACTACGAATCAGCGATCGCGATCGTACACTCCCGTTTCTCCACGAATACAAATCCAAGCTGGGAAAGAGCACATCCAAACCGGTTTATCGTGCACAACGGTGAGATCAATACGATCCGCGGTAATGCAGATAAGATGCTTGCCCGTGAAGAAAATATGGAATCCGAGCATCTGCACGGAGAGCTGCACAAGATCCTGCCTGTGATCAATGCATCCGGTTCCGATTCCGCAATGCTTGACAATACACTGGAATTCCTTGTCATGAGTGGTATGGATCTGCCACTGGCAGTCATGATCACGATTCCTGAGCCGTGGGCAAACAATAAGACAATGTCCCAGAAGAAGAAAGACTTCTATCATTATTATGCAACGATGATGGAGCCATGGGACGGACCGGCTTCTATCCTGTTTTCGGACGGTGATGTGATGGGTGCGGTTCTTGACCGTAACGGTCTGCGTCCTTCCAGATATTTTATTACGGATGACGATCAGCTGATCCTTTCTTCCGAGGTCGGCGTTCTGCCGATCGATCCGACAAAGATCGTGAAGAAAGAAAGACTTCGTCCGGGCAAGATGCTCCTTGTGGATACGGTAAAAGGTCGTGTCATTGATGATGATGAGATCAAGGATGCTTATGCGGGAAAAGAGCCGTATGGAGAATGGCTGGATTCCAACCTTGTAGAGCTGCATTCCTTAAAGATTCCGAATGAGCGTGTTCCGGAATTTACCTATGAAGAAAGACAGCGTATGCAGAAAGCATTCGGTTATACGTATGATGAACTGAAGCAGAGTATTCTGCCGATGGCAAAAAATGGCGGTGAAGCGATCGCAGCCATGGGTGTGGACACCCCGCTTCCGGTACTCAGCAAAGCAAAACATCCGCTGTTCCACTATTTCAAACAGCTGTTTGCACAAGTAACCAACCCGCCGATCGATGCGATCCGTGAGGAAGTCGTTACTTCTACAACAACTTATATCGGAACTGACGGTAACCTGCTCGAAGAGTCACCGAAGAACTGTAACGTGCTGCAGGTCAACAACCCGATCCTGACCAATACAGACCTGATGAAGATCAAGAGCATGAAGGCGGAAGGCTTCAAGGTAGAAACCGTTCCGATCACATATTATAAAAATACAAGTCTGGAGAAGGCGATCGACAGACTGTTCGTAGAAGTGGACAGAGCGTTCCGTGACGGTGTCAACATCATCATCCTGTCCGACAGAGGCGTGGATGAAAACCATGTGGCAATCCCATCCCTGCTTGCAGTTTCCGCTCTGCAGCAGCATCTGGTTACCACAAAGAAACGTACAAGCGTAGCGATCATTCTGGAAAGCGCAGAGCCGCGAGAGGTACATCACTTTGCGACACTGTTAGGCTTTGGTGCCTGCGCAATCAATCCGTATCTGGCACAGGAGTCCATCAAGGAACTGATCGACAACCATATGCTGGATAAGGACTACTATGCGGCAGTAGACGATTACAACCATGCGGTACTGAGCGGTATCGTCAAGATCGCATCCAAGATGGGTATTTCCACGATCCAGTCTTATCAGGGTTCTAAGATTTTTGAAGCGATCGGTATCGATTATGATGTGATCAACAAATACTTTACAGATACAGTCTGCCGTGTCGGCGGTATTACAATGAAGGATATCGAGCAGCAGGTAGACGAGCTGCATTCTCTGGCATTTGATCCGCTGGAGCTTGCAACTGACCTGACACTTGACAGCCCGGGCCATCACAAGATGCGTTCCGGCGGTGATGAACATCTGTACAATCCAAAGACGATCCATCTGCTGCAGGAAGCAACAAGACGTGGCGACTATGAGATGTTCAAGCAGTATACAGCCTGCGTGAATGATGAAACAAGCATCAAGACACTGCGTGGACTGATGGATTTCAACTATCCGAAAAAAGGTATTTCCATTGATGAAGTGGAAAGTGTGGATTCTATTGTGAAGCGTTTCAAGACAGGTGCGATGTCCTATGGTTCCATTTCACAGGAAGCACATGAATGCCTGGCGGTAGCCATGAACAACCTGGGCGGTAAATCCAATACCGGTGAAGGCGGCGAGGATCTGGAGCGGCTTTCCATCGGACCGGACGGACTGAACAAATGCTCTGCGATCAAGCAGGTAGCAAGTGGACGTTTTGGTGTAACAAGTAAATATCTGACCAGTGCGAAGGAAATCCAGATCAAGATGGCACAGGGCGCAAAGCCGGGTGAAGGCGGACATCTGCCGGCAGGCAAAGTATATCCGTGGATCGCAAAGACACGTCACTCCACACCGGGTGTTGGTCTGATCTCCCCGCCACCGCATCATGATATTTATTCGATCGAAGATCTGGCGCAGCTGATCTATGACCTGAAAAATGCCAATAAAGATGCCCGTATTTCTGTCAAGCTTGTATCGGAATCCGGTGTCGGAACAGTCGCAGCAGGTGTGGCAAAAGCCGGTGCACAGGTAGTGCTTGTTTCCGGTTATGACGGAGGTACAGGAGCTGCACCTCGTAACTCCATCCACAATGCAGGTCTTCCGTGGGAGCTTGGTCTTGCCGAGACACATCAGACGCTGATCATGAACGGACTGAGAAACAAGGTCATTATCGAGACAGACGGTAAGCTGATGAGTGGTCGTGACGTTGTGATCGCAGCACTGCTCGGTGCTGAGGAATACGGTTTTGCAACCGCACCGCTTGTAACGATGGGCTGTGTGATGATGCGTGTCTGCAACCTGGATACTTGTCCGGTCGGTATTGCAACCCAGAATCCGGAGCTTCGTAAGCGTTTCCGTGGCAAACCGGAATATGTCGAAAACTTCATGCGCTTTATTGCAGAAGAAATGCGTGAATATATGGCACAGCTTGGTATCCACACGATCGATGAACTGGTTGGACGTACCGATCTTCTGAAGGTACGCGAGGGACTGGATGCCAGATATGAACGTATCGACCTGAGCAATATTTTAAATAACCCATATGCAGGAAGTAAGGAGAAGGTAACCTTTGATCCGAAACAGGCATATGATTTCCATCTGGAAAAGACAAAGGATGAAAAGGTACTCTTAAAGCAGCTTGGCAAAGCACTCGAAACAGGTGCAAAGAGAAGCATAGAAGTGGATGTTACCAACACAGACCGTGCATTCGGTACGATCCTCGGTGCAGAGATCACGAAGCGTTTCTACAATACGTTACCTGAGGACACCTACCGTGTACTTTGTAACGGCGCGGGTGGTCAGAGCTTTGGCGCATTCATTCCAAAGGGACTGACACTGGAGCTTGTCGGTGATTCCAATGACTACTTCGGCAAAGGACTTTCAGGCGGTAAGCTGATCGTATATCCACCGAAGGGCAGCAAATTTAAGCAGGATGAGAACATTATCATCGGTAACGTGGCACTGTACGGTGCAACAAGCGGTAAAGCCTTTATCAACGGTGTAGCGGGAGAACGTTTCTGCGTTCGTAACTCCGGTGCGATCGCTGTTGTGGAAGGTGTCGGCGATCACGGCTGTGAATATATGACAGGTGGCCGTGCAGTCATCCTTGGCTGTGTCGGCAAGAACTTTGCAGCCGGTATGAGTGGTGGTATCGCTTATGTACTCGATGAAAACAATGATCTGTATACAAAGGTCAACAAAGACATGGTTTCTTCTTCTGAAATTACATCCAAATACGATGTACTGGAGCTGAAGGATATGATCAAGGAGCATGTTGCCTATACAAACTCCGAAAAGGGCAAACAGATCCTCGATAACTTCGGAGAATATCTGCCGAAGTTCAAGAAGATCATCCCACATGACTATGAACGTATGCTGAAGGCGATCGTGCAGATGGAGGAAAAGGGACTTTCCGCAGAACAGGCACAGATCGAGGCATTTTATGCCAACAAAAATAAGTAGGAGGTGGCAGCATGGGAAAACCAACAGGCTTTATGGAGTATGAAAGACAGGTTTCAGTAGCCGAGGAACCGAAAGAGAGAATCAAACATTTTAATGAATTCCATACGCACCTTCCGAAAGAAAAGCAGCAGCTGCAGGGTGCAAGATGTATGGAATGCGGTGTACCGTTCTGTCAGGCAGGGATGGATCTGTGCGGTATGACGAGCGGATGTCCGCTGCATAACCTCGTTCCGGAATGGAACGATCTGGTATATACCGGAAACTGGCAGCAGGCATATAACAGACTGAAAAAGACAAATAACTTCCCGGAATTTACCTCCCGTGTCTGCCCGGCACTTTGCGAAAATGCATGTACGTGCGGACTTTACGGAGATCCGGTAGCAACTAAGGAAAATGAGTATGCTATCATAGAAAATGCATATGAAAAAGGATATGCCTTGCCACATCCGCCCAAAGTGAGAACCGGTAAAAAGGTAGCGGTAATCGGCAGCGGCCCGAGCGGACTTGCTGTTGCAGACCAGCTCAATAAGCGTGGACATCTGGTAACGGTATTTGAACGTCATGACCGGATCGGCGGACTGCTCATGTATGGTATTCCGAATATGAAGCTGGAAAAGCGGATCATTGACCGGAAGATCGACGTGATGAAAGCAGAAGGTATCACATTTGTGACAAATACAGATATCGGTAAGGATATCAAGCCGGCAAAGCTGCTTGCGGACTTTGACCGTGTTGTACTCTGCTGCGGCTCTTCCAACCCGCGTGACATTACAGCACCGGGCAGAGATGCGGAAGGCATTTACTTTGCGGTTGATTTCCTGAGCCGGAATACAAAATCGCTTCTCGATTCTGATTTCAAGGACGGAAATTATGTCAGCGCAAAGGGCAAAAACGTGATCATTATCGGTGGCGGCGATACCGGAAATGACTGTGTCGGTACTTGTATGCGACATGGCTGCAAATCCGTGACGCAGATTGAAATGATGCCAAAAGCACCGGACAAACGTGCGGCAAACAATCCATGGCCGGAATGGCCGAAGATCTGCAAGACAGATTACGGTCAGGAGGAGGCGATCGCTGTATTTGGGCACGATCCGCGTATTTATGAATCTACCGTAAAAGAGTTCATCAAAGATAAAAACGGCAAACTGAAAGCGGTTAAGATTGTAAAACTTGCATGGGAAAAGGATCCTCAGACAGGCAGAATGAATAGTAAAGAAGTAGCAGGCAGTGAAAAGATCATGGACTGCGAGCTTGTACTCATTGCTGCAGGATTTCTGGGAGCACAGAAATACGTCACGGATGCGTTTAAGGTAGAGCTGACACCAAGAACCAATGTGAAGACAGAGCAAGATAGTTTTAAAACAAACGTGAAAAATGTCTTTACAGCGGGCGATATGCACACAGGACAATCTCTGGTTGTCAAAGCGATCAGACAGGGACGCGAATGCGCACGTGAAGTAGATGAGAGCCTGATGGGGTATTCTAATCTGTATGTTCAGTAAAAAATACATCATTTTGACTTGCAAAATGAAAAAAAGACGTATAATGCAGGAAAAATGTGCAAAAATGTGAAAAGATATCACTTTTCATTGGTAAAAATTTCACAAAACCGACAAATGAGAAACAGATGCGCTGTGCAGGATTGTGCGAAAAAGCCGCAGAAGCAAAATTGTATTAAAATAAATACTTTACTTTTGGCGTGAATTGGGTATAATGCAAACAATGAAACAAAAATCAGTATTCTGGCATAGTAAGAAAGGTGGTAATTTCTATGACACAACACAAGATTTTTTTAAGACATGATGAGGTAAAGGAATTTGTAAAGAGAGCATCCGCGTGCGATTTTGACATTGACATTTCTTATAATCACTATACAGTAGACGCAAAATCCATTTTAGGTGTATTAGCTTTGGACTTCAGACAGGCATTGACAGTATGTTGTCACGGCTATGATGAAGGCTTTGAAAAATATCTTGGCAAGTATGCAATGGCTTGCTAAGTATATTGCAGAAACAGACGAACACCCCCGACGTTGTCGGGGGTGTTTTTTGTTATGGCGACGAGGAAAATGCACGCATTTATGCGGTGCATTTGACGACCGCTAATCAGAGCGAGATTCGCAGAGCGTATCTCGTCTCTGTTTGCCGGATTCTGTATCGTTATTCATCCCAAATAATGATTTTTACCAAATATGTATGAATGGCAGCAGGGGCTAAAAGGCAGGATTCGTCCTAAATAAAGATTAGGGGAAAAAAGTATGAAGAATAAGGCATGAAATGAAAGAAAGCGAGAATGTGATGGAAAATTTGCTTTGATTTTTCGCCTTTTTTAGGATAATTGATGCAAATGGATGAATTTATCCCAGAAGGGCAAATTAAGATTCATCCAAAATCGATAAAAACAACAAAGATGGATGAAAATAGGCAAGCCGCCATCCATAACCTGCATACGAGACTTGACACCTCCCATGCAGTGGGAGACAATAAGAAAGGTCCTATATGTGAATCCTGACAGAGGAGTCCGGCAACATAGAAAATAGACAGAAAACACAGGCAGTAAATACAGAAAACACAGGTAGTAAATACAGAAAACACAGGTAGCAAATACAGATAACAGCAGACAGCAAATATAGATAAAGATACAAACAGAAAATACAGGCAGAAAACACAAACAGAGAAAACAGAAAGGAGGTGCCAACGTGGATATTCAGATTTCGGTGCGGAATCTTGTGGAATTTATTTTCCGGGAAGGTGATATTGATAACAGACATGCGGCTTCGCCGGATGCCATGCAGGACGGCAGCAGGATCCACAGGATGATCCAGAAGCGCATGGGGCTGGAGTATGAAGCGGAGGTGCCTCTTCGTTATATCGTACCATATGAGAACTATCAAATTCAGATCGAGGGACGTGCGGATGGTGTGATCCATCGGGAAAACGGACAGGTGATCGTAGATGAGATCAAGGGGACTTATCAGGAACTAAAGCATATCAGGGAGCCTAAGAAAGTACATCTGATGCAGGCTTTCTGTTATGCATTCATTGTGGCGGAAAAGGAAGATCTGCGGGAAATCGGTGTCCGTATGACATATTGCAATATGGATACGGAAGAGATTAAGTATTTCCATGAAACCTATACAAGGGTAGAAGTCCGTAATTGGTTCTGGAATCTTATGGATCAATATAAAAAGTGGGCGGACTTTACCTATGAATGGCATCAGAAGCGGCAGGAGAGCATTCATGCGCTTGCTTTTCCGTTTGATTACCGCACAGGGCAGAAGGAGCTGGTCGGGCATGTGTACCAGACGATCTGCCATAAAAAGAAGCTGTTTATTCAGGCACCGACCGGCGTAGGCAAGACAATCTCCACGATCTTCCCGGCGGTGAAGGCGGTCGGGGAGGAAAAGGCAGACAGGATTTTTTATCTGACGGCAAAAACGATCACAAGGACAGTAGCGAAAGAAACGTTCTCAATCCTGGCAGAAAACGGACTTTGCTATAAAACCGTACTGCTGACCGCAAAAGAAAAGATATGTCCAATGGAGGCATGCAGCTGCAATCCGGTGGACTGTCCTTATGCGAAAGGACATTTTGGCAGGATCAATGATGCCATTTATGCACTTTTGCAGGAAAGGGACTGCTTTGACCGGGATACTGTGCTGGAGTATGCGGAGCGGTTTATGGTCTGCCCGTTTGAGATGTCGCTGGATATGAGCCTGTTTTCGGATGCGGTGATCTGTGATTATAACTACCTGTTTGACCCCTATGTGCACTTGAAACGTTTTTTTGCGGAGGGGACCAAAGGTTCTTATTTGTTTCTTGTCGATGAAGCACACAATCTTGTGGAACGTGGGCGGGAAATGTACAGCGCACAGCTTGTGAAAGAAGATTTTCTTGCTTTGAAAAAGACTGTTAAAGAATATAAGACAGGACTGGATAAATATATTGACCGCTGTAATAAGGAATTGCTTGCACTCAAAAAGGAGCAATGTGATATGGTCGTGGAGTCAGCAGGCAACTTTACAATGCAGCTATCCAGACTGCACAGTGCGATCGGTACTTATCTGGAGGATCATGAGGATAGTCCGGTGCGGGAAGAAATTCTGCAGTTTTATTTTGAAACCGGACGGTTTCTCGATGTCAGTGAGCGGCTGGATGACCACTACAGGATCTATACGCGTCTCAGGGAGGATGGCAGCTTCCTGATCCGGGAGTATTGTATCGATCCATCTATGCGCCTGCAGGAATGTATGGACGAGGGGGTTGCATCCATCCTGTTTTCGGCGACATTTCTGCCCATCCAGTATTATAAGCAGCTTTTAGGCGGAACGAAGGAAGATTTTGAAGTGTATGCAAGCTCTGCATTTCATAAGGAACAGATGCAACTGCTTCTGGCAAGTGATGTCACAAGCCGTTACACGAGACGCTGCGAACTGGAATATTATCATATTGCTTCCTATATTTCTGATATTGTAGCGCAGAGGAATGGTAATTATATGATCTTCTTTCCGTCCCACCAGTTTTTGGAGCAGGTATATAACTGTTATATGGATCGCTTTTATATAGAAGAAACACAGGAGTGTATCACGCAGCAGGAGTATATGAATGAAGCGGCAAGAGAGCAGTTCCTGAAGCGTTTTGCAATAGCAGAACCTTATTCGGATACCGATGACAGGAGCAGAGCTGCCTCATGGGAAAGTCTTGTGCATATGGAGATCGAACAGGAGGATAAGAGTCTACTCGGCTTTTGTGTGCTGGGCGGTATTTTCTCGGAAGGGATCGACTTGAAGGGGGAAAGCCTGATCGGTGCCATTATTGTGGGAACCGGTCTGCCGCAGGTCTGCTTTGAGAGGGAATTGTTGAAGGATTATTTTAATGCGGAAGGAAAAAACGGCTTTGATTTTGCCTATCGCTATCCGGGCATGAACAAGGTACAGCAGGCTGCAGGCAGAGTGATCAGAAGTGAAACGGATCGCGGGATTGTAGCACTTCTGGATGACCGTTTTCTGCAGACCGGTTATCAGAAGCTGTTCCCACGGGAGTGGCAGTCCTACCGGTGTGTAACGGGGGCAACCTGTGCAGAGGCGGTGGATAACTTCTGGAAATGTACTAGTCAAGATGAATAACATATGAAATGCAAAGATATCCACACAGGAAAGTTGACATAAAAGAAAAATAAGAATGCATGTTATGAAATTGATAAAATGTCGAGAAAACTCGAAAAATCAATTATGACATGCATTTTTTGCAATTTTGGACAGCAAATTTCGGATAAGACAGGTTTGTCATAATGTGTGGATAACTATGTGGAAAGTGTGGATTTCTTGGGAAAAGTGGATAACTTATTCCAAATGTCACTCATGCAGATATAAAAAACATCTTGCAAGACATCTTGCAAAATAAAACGAATCGTAAATCATGCTTATGTTAACTGAGAAAAGATAAATCTATAAAATAACAGCAGATGCAAAATGAAAATGCAAAATGGCAGTAGTCACATATATTTCACAAAAACCACGCCGGAATCCGGGAGCCATATCTTGGTTTTGCAACCGGATTGTGATATAATAATGAGCGCTAAAGAAAAACAAGGACACCGAAGGTGGCATTTGTTTTTCCAGCGCCATTAGCGAACGAATATCCTGCAGGGGATACCGTAGCAGGATATGGAGTGCGACAGCACGGAATTCGTGAGCAAATCATAATGAGCGCTAAAGAAAAACAAGATAAGAAAAACAAACTTCAGAAAAGAGGAATGAAATTATGTGGGCATATGAAAGTGTGTTTTATCAGATTTATCCGCTGGGCTTTTGCGGTGCACCGTTTGAAAATGATGGTGTGGAAGTAAACAGAATTCAGAAAGTGATCGACTGGATTCCGCACATCAAAAAGCTGGGAGCAGATGCGATCTACTTCTCGCCGGTATTTGAATCCGATACGCATGGCTATAATACAAGAGATTATACAAAGATCGATAAGCGTCTTGGCACGAATGCTGATTTTGCCAAGGTATGTGATGCATTACATAAGGAAGGTATCCGTGTTGTGCTGGACGGCGTGTTCAATCATGTGGGCAGAGGCTTCTGGGCATTTCAGGATGTTTTGCAGAACCGCGAAAACTCACGTTATAAAGACTGGTTTGCCAGGATCGATTTCGGCGGCAATTCCAATTATAATGACGGTCTCTGGTATGAAGGCTGGGAAGGAAACTATGATCTGGTCAAATTAAACCTCAGAAACGAAGAGGTTATGCAGCATATTTTCAGCGCGATCAAGGGCTGGATCGAGGAATTTGATATCGACGGACTGCGCCTTGATGTGGCATATTGCCTGGATGAAGACTTCGCAAGACGGCTGCGGAGCTTCTGTGACAGTCAGAAGCAGGATTTCTTCCTGGTAGGGGAAATGCTGCACGGAGATTACAACAGAATGATGAATGACCAGATGTTCCACTCCGTAACGAATTACGAGTGCTACAAGGGACTGTTCTCCAGCTTCAACAGCATGAACATGTTTGAGATCGTTCATTCTCTGCTGCGTCAGTTCGGATCGGAGAATTGGACGTTATATAAAGGAAAACATCTGTTATCATTTGTGGATAACCACGATGTTTCGAGAATTGCAAGCAATCTGACAAACGAAAAGCATCTGCCGCTTATTTATGCGATGATGTTTGGTATGCCGGGCATCCCATGTGTGTATTACGGAAGTGAATGGGGCGCAAAGGCTGATAAGAGCGAAGGGGATCCGGCGCTTCGAGCATGCTTTGATGCACCTGTATATAATGACCTGTCTGCTTTTATTACAAAGCTGGCAGAAGCAAAGAAGAACAGCGTAGCGTTGAATTATGGAAGCTTCCGCAGCGTGGTACTGACAAACAGACAGTGTATCTTTGCAAGAGAGACAGAAAGTGAAAGAGTATTCGTTGCGATCAATGCGGATGAGAACAGCTACACAGCACATTTTGATGCGGGCTGTGGACAGGCTGTTGATTTGATAACGGGCGATATTCATGATTTTGGCGGTGGCAGTGAGCTGGCACCATACAGTGCGGCATTTTGGAAAATGGAGCGATAGATGGCAGGTAAAACAGTTATCCGCGTAAAAGATCTCTATAAGGTATACCGAGTTGGTGACAGTAAGGTAAAGGCGTTGAATGGTGTGGATTTCACCATACAAAAGGGAGAGTTCTGTTCTATCGTAGGTACATCCGGTTCCGGTAAGTCTACGCTTTTGAATATGCTGGCAGGACTAGAAAAACCGACAAAGGGACAGATCGTGATCGCGGGAGAGCATATCGAAAAGAAAAGTGAAAACCAGCTCGTAAAGTTCAGAAGAGAACATATCGGCTTTATCTTTCAGTCGTTTAATCTTCTGCCGGCTTTAAGTGCTGTGGAAAATGTAGCTTTGCCGCTTACCTTTCAGGGAATGGATAAGGCAAAAAGACTGGAAAAAGCAGCGCAGGTGCTTGATCTGGTAGGGCTTTCCGGACATAAGAACCATAAACCGACGCAGATGTCAGGCGGACAGCAGCAGAGAGTCGGAATTGCAAGGGCACTTGTTGTCAATCCGCAGATTATTTTTGCGGATGAACCGACGGGCAATCTGGATTCTCATACTTCGGCGGAAGTAATGGAGCTGATCAGAAAGATCATACATGAACAAAACCAGACACTTGTTATGGTAACGCATGATGACCATCTGGCCGGGTTTGCAGACCGGATTTTCCGGATTTCTGACGGTAAGATCGTCAGTATTGAAGCAGGAAGAGAACAATAATGGGCATACAGCGCATGAAATAAAGGAGGAGTTCGTTTCATGACTATGAAATTGAAAAAAACGGGAATTGCACTTCTGTCTGCAATGCTTGTCCTGGGAAATATAACGCCTGTTATGGCAACACAGACAGTGGGGACACAGCAGACGACGCAGACACAGTCAAAGACAGATACACTGCAGGAAGAAAAAGAAGATGCGGTAAAACAGATCGGGGACTACGGCAGTATTACAAAGCTGAAGACCGATGCGGAAACCGCAAAAAAGATAGATGAGCTTGTTGCAAAGTATCAGGAGTTGATCGGAACTGCGGATAAGGATAAGAACAAATCGGGTCTTTCCACTTCTGCCAGTATTGAGGACTGCGTTTCAAGTGCAAAGGCAGCAATCGATGCTCTGGTGGCGGGAGACGATAACAACGGACAGGATGACGCAAGCGTGAATCCATCTTCCACGAGCGATTTTGTGATGGTGGGTGGTGACTGGGTCACGCCGGTCGCAACCTACGGACAAAATGTCAATATTGTATTACCGGTTGTCAATATGGGAAGTGTTAATCTGGCGAACATATCTGTTACACCGGTTATATCAAATTCGGTAACGGAATGGCCGTTTGAGATTGAAACGAGCGGTTATACCCAGACGATCACAGATCTGCCCGGCAAAGGCAACGGACAGAGTGATATGGACAGAAGACGTGAACTGACATGGACGCTGAAGACAAGAGAGGATGCACCGTCAGGGTATTATAAACTGCAGTTTACCGCTTTATATTATGTGGGAACAGAAGCGGAAAGCGCAACATTGACTACCTATGTGAAGGTTGTTGGTGCACCGGGCAGCGGAAATGAGGAAACAGAAGGAAG
>ERZ1026776.964-NODE-964-length-17798-cov-7.470946_pt1 | contig 17798 bp, 16 predicted proteins | sample MGYA00380125_ERZ1026776 | MGnify/ENA primary metagenome ERZ1026776 (study PRJEB33269, sample SAMEA4719761) | human gut metagenome | biome: human-associated habitat; feature: organic feature; material: feces | place: Cameroon | collected 2013-10 ...
GCGTCAGATGTGTATAAGAGACAGTATGAAGGTAGAAGATGGTATTGTGCTCTATGCACCGGAGTCATTTGAATGGATGTTGTTATCTTTAAATATAATACCAAATGTTAATGTAATGTCAGTTCTTGAGCATCCTGAGGATTACATTGAGAGCAGTGAATATGTAAGCTGGGAAAGATTTTTTACACATTTACTTATCGAGAAAACCAGGGATAATAAAATATGGGTGTATTCCAAGAAACGGTTGGGAAAACCATATTTATCGGCAAAAGTGATTTCTTCTGCCAAAAAGTTTATGAAATATATTGATTGGAATGCAAATTAGTCATTAATTTGACAAAACATGAAAAGGTGGCTGAATTTCCGGGCAAATAGTTCAAAGCAAATGGTTGCAAAATAAATACGATTAAACAGGTGGGAATAGGGGTGTTTTTGAAAAAAAGCATAAAAAATGCTGCATACGTGTTATACTACATTATATAGATGTCGTATGAAATATGAACGATAAACACATAAATAAACACAGGATATGAGAAGAAATCGCAATCACAAATATATTTTGTGAAATACAACAATTGCTCTCTCATAGGAAAAGGAGATAAAAATGCCGGAAAACAGTAGCTGTAGCAGCGCGGGAAGCTGCACAAAATCAAGCCGCGAGGGCTGTCCATCACACAATAGCGGACCACAGAGCTTCCTCGTAGAGCAGAATAAATTTTCAAACATCAAGCATGTAATAGGAGTTGTCAGCGGAAAGGGCGGAGTAGGAAAATCATTCGTCACATCCTCACTTGCGGTAAACATGGCAAAGAAGGGCTATAAGGTAGGTATCCTTGATGCCGATATCACAGGACCGTCAATACCAAAGATGTTTGGTGCACATGACCAGATACTCGGAGACGAAAACGGCCTGATGCATCCATATGAGACAAAAGAGGGCATCAAGCTCATCTCAGTAAACCTGCTCATGGACAACGAGGAGGATCCGGTTATCTGGAGAGGCCCTGTCATTGCCGGAGTAGTAAAACAGTTCTGGAACGAGACAGCATGGGGCGATATAGACTATCTATTCGTTGATATGCCACCGGGAACAGGCGATGTACCTCTTACCGTATTCCAGTCACTCCCGGTAGATGGAATCGTAATCGTCACATCACCGCAGGAGCTTGTCAATATGATTGTCAAAAAGGCATACAATATGGCAGAGGCAATGCACATCACAGTGCTTGGTGTGGTAGAAAACTTCAGCTATCTCAAATGTCCTGACTGCGGCAAGGAGATAAAGCTTTTCGGAGAGAGCCATATAGACGAGATCGCCAAAGAGCTTTCAGTACAGGTGCTTGGCAAGCTGCCGCTCGATACATCATATGCAGCTATCGCCGATAAGGGTGATTTCTACAGCATAGAAAACGACTACCTCGCAAAAGCAACAGAAGTACTTGAGCACATTTAAATATTTCTTTATGAAGCAGGCATATATCCGCCGGGTGCGGTATATATGCCTGTACTCTTAAATATTAAACTTTCTTTAAATATGCAATTTCCCTATTTACATTTCGTTTCATTGGCTTCATAATCATATTACCCACGGATTAAACAATAGTTTTCATACTGAAAATTTACGAAAACAACCAAAAAAGGTAAAAAGAGTTAATTTTATTATCAATATTTACCCAAAAACAATATTTTTGACGTCAATTTTTATAAAAAAATGCTCTTGTTTTTGTGCATATTTTTGACTATATTATCATGTAGTAAAGAGAAGGTAAAAGAAAGGCAAATAGGAGGAAAAGATGAAGAAAATATTTGATGTATTGAATGTCGTTAAACAAAAGCTCTTTGTAAAGAAAGACAAGATTCATTCAGAAAAATATTATCGCAGAATTGATTTTTTAAATAAATATTCGCTTTTATTCCATGCAATCATAGCTATGGCTATCGTATTTATAGTAGAGATTATCTCGCGCAGGAGCTTTATCTCTGCATGTAAGTTCGTAGATGCACATACACTTGCGTTCATGTACAACTCATTTTTAGTGTTTGTATCATTTTCACTTGTGTATCTGTTCAGGCGCAGGGCTTTTGCAAGGGTAATAATCACAGGCTTTTGGACTATTCTCGGAATCATCAACGGCTGTGTGCTTTCAAACCGTGTCACACCGTTTGGCTATACTGATTTAAAGTGTATTCCGGAGCTTTTAGCCATGAACAATACCAGCTATTTTACAGCGCAGCAGGCTACAATAGTTGTATTTGGACTTGGCGCATTTGCACTGTTTCTTGTGGCACTTTTTATCAAGGGACCTAAATATACAGGCAAAATCCGTTATGCAGGCGTTTCAGTGGCATTTTTAGCACTGCTTTTCGTAGCAATCCCTGTCACAACCAATGTGGCACAGAATACCAATGTAGTTGCCAGCTACTATTCAAATATCGCTCAGGGCTATGATGATTATGGCTTTGTATACTCATTCTCATCTACCGTAGTGGACCGTGGAATGAAAAAGCCTGAGGACTACAATAAGCAGAATGTGGAAGATGTGGAGCAGAAGGTCAATTCACAGAAGCAGACCACCACAGTGGACGGAAAGACCGGTCCAAACATCATCTGTGTGCTTTTAGAGTCATTCTGTGACCCGGATGAGATTAATTTCCTTCAGGTGAATGAGGATCCTATTCCTACATTCCATGAGCTTGAGAAAAACTATTCAAGCGGATATCTGACTGTACCTGTAGTCGGAGCAGGAACTGCAAACACAGAGTTTGAGATGCTTACAGGTCTCAGCATGCAGTATTTCGGTACAGGAGAGTATCCATACAAGACTATATTAAAGCAGACAGATTGCGAGAGCATTGCCTCAGATTTATCTAAGATTGGATATGCAACACACGTAGTGCACAACAACGGTGGTAATTTCTACAGCCGTACCAATGCATTTTCACAGATGGGCTTTGATACCTTTACCAGCAAGGAGCTCATGAATATCACAGAGTATACTCCAAATGGAAGCTGGCCTACAGATGATATCCTTGTCAGCGAGACAATGAAGACCTTTGATGCTACACCGGATCAGTCTGATTTTACTTATATCATCACAGTTGGCACTCACGGAGATTATCCAAAGGAGCCTGTTATCGAGAATCCTACATACACCGTATCAGGTGTTGAGGATGAGGGCATGAAAAATGCCTGGACATATTATGTAAACCAGCTCAACGAGGCTGACCGCTTCATCAAGGAGCTCACAGATGAGCTTTCTAAGAGAGATGAGGACACCATCGTTGTTATGTTTGGCGATCACCTCCCTACAATGGGACTTCAGAATTCTGATATGAAGTCAGGTGATATCTACAAGACAAAGTACATCACATGGAACAACATGGGACTGGCAAAGGAGGATGCTGATCTTTATGCTTACCAGCTTCTTGCCCAGACTACAGACACTGTTGGTATCCATGAGGGAACTATCATGAACTATCATCAGACTCAGATGAACAGTACAGATGAGGCATCATATCAGGATGGTCTTGACCTGTTACAGTACGATATTCTTTATGGAAAGCGCTACTGCTACAACGGCGTAGATTTATATCCGGCTTCAGATCTTGTCATGGGAATTGACAAGGTGGACATTACAAATGTGTCTGATTCATCGACCGGTGATACAGTATATATTTACGGTCACAACTTTACCAACTGGAGTAAGGTTTACATCAACAACTCCAAGGTGGCTACAACTTATCTCTCAGCAGGTGTGCTTGCTATCAATAAGGAAGACATCAGTGATGGTGATGAGATAACCGTGTGCCAGGTTGGATCAAGTGATACTATTTTCAGAAAGTCTGAGAATGCGTATACATATGTGGATCCTGCCGTGGAGCACGACAGTGAGTCTGAGACAGATGAACCGACAGAGAACCAGTAGATTTTAATGAACATTTTCTTGGGAGGACTGGGCGCAGGTCCCGGGTCCCAGTGAGGAGTGGCGACATGTACTCTCGCGTTCGCTACGCTTCACAGCCAAGATTCTGTACGAAATTATGCTTTTAGGGTTTCTATGCTTGACGAAACCGGATTATATGCGCCGTCCATGGCGCATATAATCCTTGCCCCGCCGTCCTTGGCGGGGCATTTCTGCGTTTCATGGGCATAATTTCTACAGTATCTAGGCAGCTTCGCTATGCGCTCACGCGAGAGCACATGCCGCCACTCCACACCGAGACCCGGGACCTACGCCCCTTACATTGTGGCAAAATTGTAGCGTGTGTAAAATATAGGTATGATGCTTCTTAAGATATAATTAATGGGTTGAAAATTGTGTATATTGATGATACAATTTCTACGGTTAAGAGTTTGGTAGGATTTACTGACGTGACAGATATCTGCAGGCCGGTGAAGTATATCGAATCTATTACTTTAACTTTAGAAATTAAGAATCTAAGTATGGAGGTGAATTTCATGGACAGTAGTGATGGTCTTGGGCGAAGTAAGAACAACATCGGTGCTGATATACAAGTGAGTATTGTATTGGCAGGCATAGTGGATTCTGTCCGTGGAAGGCTTCATCACCGGACAGTTTTTAGAGGTACAGTGTAGGATATTTAGGAATATTTAGGAATATCAGCTTACACTGTGCTGTGTTTTGCTGTGTACAAATGCATACTTGTTTATATATCAGGGCACCGTTAGGTGCTTTTTTCGTGCGCAGATTTATGGAGTGCACGGGTTTCGTCCTTTCTATCATGGAGTAATTTTTATGCTTCAAAATCTCGGGATTTTGGAGAACCGCATATAGTTTTTATGTGGAAAATGCTATCGGAAATGAGAAAGGAGAGAAATAGACATGAATACAAAGAAATACGAAGAGCTTCTTGTTCTTTTGAGAAGCCACAAAACGGATAAGGAAATTCTGGAGGTTTTGTCAGATTATCATGAGAATGATATTGCTGATATGCTTGCAGGAATGAACGAGAAGGAGCGAAAACGTCTGTACAGGCTCCTTGGCACACAGCGGACTGCGGAGATTTTTGCATATCTTGATGAGCCACAGGCATATTTTGATGAGCTGTCTGTGGAGCAGGCTGCAAGGGTAGTATCGTTTATGGATTCGGATGATGCTGTCGATTTGCTTGAAAATCTGGAGGATGAGGACAAGAAGGAGATTGTAGAGCATCTGGATGAGGAAGCAGAAAAGGATGTCAGGATGCTTCTGTCATATGACGATGATGAAATCGGCAGCTATATGACAACCAACTACATCTGTATTCCGAGCGGTCTGACAGTGAAGCAGGCGATGAGTCAGCTTGTGAGGCAGGCGGGCGAAAACGACAATATCATGACTATATATGTGGTTGATTCAGATGAATGCTTTGCGGGAGCTATTGATTTAAAGGATTTAATCACAGCCAGGGAGGGCATGAATCTGGAAAGCATTATAGCCCATTCATATCCGTATGTGCTCGACCATGAGAAAATCGATGATTGTATTGACACAATCAAGGACTACGCTGAGGATTCAATTCCGGTGCTCTCAAAAGATAAGCATATACTCGGTGTCATTACATCTGATGATATTGTAGAGATGGTAGACAATGAGATGGGTGAGGACTATGCAAAGCTCGCCGGACTGACCGCAGAGGAGGATCTGAAGGAAACCACGCTGCAGAGCATGAAAAAGAGAATGCCGTGGCTTATCATCCTGCTTTTCCTTGGAATGATAGTGTCTTCCGTAGTTGGAATATTTGAGAATGTGGTAGCGGCTTTGCCGATAGTCATCTGCTTCCAGTCGCTGGTGCTTGACATGGCAGGAAACGTAGGAACACAGTCACTTGCTGTCACAATCAGAGTACTCATGGATGAGAATTTAAGCGGTAAGCAGAAGCTTTTTCTCGTAGTAAAAGAGGTAAGAATAGGCCTTGTAAATGGTGGCTTGCTCGGAATAATGGCACTTGTATTTCTGGGAATATATGTGCATCTGTTCAAGGGCTACACATGGCTCGGAGCATTTGCGGTATCAGGCTGCGTAGGAGTTTCACTGCTTGTGGCAATGGCAATTTCAAGCCTTGTGGGCACCGTGATTCCGATGTTTTTCCACAAGATAAAGATTGACCCGGCAGTTGCGTCAGGCCCGCTTATTACGACAGTGAATGATCTGGTGGCAGTTGTGACTTATTATGGACTGGCATTTCTGTTCCTGATTGAATTGTAAAATTTGTCGTATTACACAAACATTTAGAATATATCTTGACAAGGGTGTGCATATACTGTATATATTTATATATACAGTATATGCACACCTATTTTGATTGTGGGAAAGCAAAGGAGAGAGTTATGCTAAGGGTTCATGAATTGGATAAGGAAATGTCCGGGGAGGACAGGTTTCATCTGGAAAATATATCGTTTCATTTGCCAAAGGGCTACATATGCGGCCTCGTAGGAGAAAACGGAGCAGGTAAGACAACGCTTTTACGCTGCCTGATGGGACTGTATAGGTCAACAGGAGACATAGTGATAGATGGACACGATTTAAACAGCGATGAGGCAGCCGCCAGAGGAGAAATAGCGGTAGTATGTGATGAGGGATTTTTTGATGAGAATATAAATCTCGAAAAGCTCGGAAAATACTATGGGCAGATGTATGTGCGGTTTGATATGGAAAAGTACCTGGGATATCTTGAAAGATTTAACCTTGATAGAAAGCAGAAATACAAAAAACTGTCCAAAGGTATGAAAATCAAAGCGCAGCTTGCATTTGCACTGTCGTATGGAGCAAAGCTTTTTTTGTTCGATGAGCCTACTGCAGGGCTTGACAAGCACTTCAGGGAGGATTTTTTAAGGCTGTGTACAGAGCTTGTGTCGGATGGTGGAAAAAGCATTATCATTTCTTCTCATATTACGGAGGATCTGGACAGAATAGCAGACTATATTGCATATATGCAGGCAGGGAGGATGTTGTTTTTCAAGCCTAAGGATGCTGCGTGTGAGCATTTTCGGATAGTTACAGGACCTGTATATAAATGTAAGCTGATACCCAAGGAAGCAGTGGTTTACATGGAAGAAGGCACATACAGCTCCACTGCCATGGTTATAAGGGATAAATGTATTCTGGTAGACAGAGAGCTTCAAGAGCATACTCCGGATATCAGGGAGCTGATACATTATCTGGTGAAAGGGGGAAAGGAAAATGCCGAAAATATTGTGGAAAAATATTTTGGATAGCAGCAGGCGTGAGCTTGTTTTGGCCATAGTTATGATACCATTATTCTGGCTTGGAATTACAGAAGGCTCATTTGGAGGCCTGAATCAGGTAATGTATATATACAATTTGATGATCAGTATTTTTTCCATTTTCAGCAATCATAATAGAAGCGCATTTGAATTGCCACAGTATATGTATCTGGCTCCGTATTCAAGAGAACAAAGACAGCATTACATACAAAAAATGTTCAAATACAGGTTCCGTGTGTCGTATATAGTGCTGCTTTTACCTATATTAATCACAGCAATAATCAGCCCTGATAAGACTCTGACAGTATCGGGAATAGTCTATTATATGTGTGAGATGCTTGTAATGGCAGGTATTTTGTATTGTACTTCATTTGACAATTATCTGGGCAGCGTGAATCCGGGCAGATTAACGACATTTGATGTAATCATGTTTATGTCTGCGGCGGTTGTTGCCGCAAGCTATGACCAGAATGACAGCTCGCTGGATTTGGTTCAGATATTAATTTCTTTAGTGATAGGTGTGTTTTTTATATCGATGATTGTATCCTACAGGAAAAAATATTATGACGATATTGTTCGCTGTATGGCAGATTACGAGTTTGCGGAATCAAAAAAAGACAAAAAAATTGCGTAGAGGTGTGTATGAAAATAGTCATTTCAACAACAGTTAGTATGCCGATATATGAGCAGATTATAAATCAGATACGCGATGCAGTGGTAAGCGGTGAGCTTAAGGCAGGCGATGGCATGCCGTCGATCAGAGTGCTGGCAAAGGAGCTGGCAGTCAGTGTGATTACGACAAAGCGTGCTTATGAGGAGCTGGAAAAGGAAGGCGTAATAGAGTCGGTGCCGGGGCGTGGATTTTACGTGTGCGAGCAGAAAAATGATCTTTTGCGTGAAAAACAGATGATGAATCTTGAGAACAGGATGTCAGAGCTGCTTGCAGATTGTGAGAATGCCGGAATGACCTTGAAGGATATAATAGATATGGTTCGTGTATTGGGAGAAAAATAATGGATGAGACAATTATAAAAATAGAAAATGCCGCTTTAAAATTAAAAAAATTTGTGATTAAGCCTGCAAATAAAAAGAGTTTTTATTGGCTTTATTTGGTAACTAGTGTATACTATTTGCATATAACAGCTTTGTTAAGCAGATATAAATACGCATAAAAGAAAGGTATAAACATGGACATCGTATTAGGAAATTACAAAGGCTTAAAGGCAAACATCCCTTATATTGCATATACAGAGGATGATGTTAATTCACAGATAGCTACACTTCTCGCAGGAAATCCTGTCAGAGAGCAGAAAACAGGCCCACTTGCGATGGGCGACACGGCAGTAATCGACTACGAGGGCATTAAGGACGGAGTTGCGTTTGAGGGCGGAAAGGCTGAGAAATACCCTCTCGGAATCGGTTCAGGCTCTTTTATTCCGGGCTTTGAGGAGCAGCTTGTAGGCATGGAAATCGGTGAGGACAGAGACATCAATCTCTCATTCCCTGAGCAGTATCATGCGCCGGAGCTTGCAGGCAAAGCGGTTGTTTTCAAGGTTAAGCTGCACGAGATTTACAATGAGAAGGAAGCAGAGCTGAACGATGAGTTTGCAGCATCTCTCAATTTCCCAGAGGTACAGTCAGTGGAGGATTTAAAGAAATATATCAATGAGTATCTTGAGTACCAGGTAGAGGCAAGAAAGGCTGATGCGGCAAGAGAAAAGCTCTATGACCAGATTCTCGAAAGCAGCTCATGCCTTGTTCCACCACAGGCAGTAGAGACAGCGGTAAATATGCAGCTGCAGCAGATGGCGGCATCATTTGCACAGCAGGGTGTGGCTATGGAGCAGTATCTTCAGATGACAGGCAAGACTATGGACAGCTTAAAGGATGAGCTCAAGCCGGTAGCACAGAAGCAGGCAAAGCTTGAGGCTGTTCTCGATGAAATCATCAGAGTGGAAAATATCACTGTATCCGACGAGGAGATGGATGAGCAGTATGAGCTTATTTCACAGAAGTATGGTCAGCCTGTTGACGTCGTAAAGCAGGTGATTCCAAAGGCACAGCTCAAGCCGGATTTACTTCGTATGAAGGCATCACAGCTCATCATCGATGCGGCTGAGATTATCATGGAAGAAAGCGGAAAATAATGTATAGAATATTTTTGGTTGAGGATGACGAGACCATAGCAAAGCTGGTCAGAAGACATTTGGAAAAATGGGATTATGATGTGCATGTGGTGCAGAAATTTGATGCTGTAATGTCAGAGTTTGCGGCATTTGATCCGCAGCTTGTGCTTATGGATATCGGTCTGCCGTTTTACAATGGGTATCACTGGTGTACGGAAATCAGAAGGGTATCAAAGGTTCCTGTGGTTTTCCTGTCATCCGCAGCTGATAATATGAATATAGTGATGGCTGTCAGCATGGGCGCAGACGACTTTATAGCAAAGCCGTTTGACCTCGAGGTGCTGACGGTCAAGATACAGGCTATCATCAGGCGCTGCTATGATTTTGGCGCAAACAACAGTGTTTTGGAGCATAATGGCGCTATGCTCAACATTTCTGATGCCACCATAACCTATGGCGACAAAAAGCTCGAGCTTACAAAGAATGAGCTCAAAATATTGCAGACACTTTTTGACAACAAAGAAAGGATTGTATCACGCAGCCTTCTAATGGAGAAGCTGTGGGAGAGTGATGCGTATGTGGACGAGAATACACTTTCGGTGAATGTCAACAGGCTGCGTAAAAAGCTGGATTCTATAGGGCTTGAGAGCTTTATTGTCACAAAAAAGGGGCTTGGGTACAGGCTGGGGTGAGAGGTCATGGCAAAAACACAAAACAAACCGCATCTGACAAACTTTATAAAACAAAACTATATATGGATTCTGATGATAGTCACAATGTCATGCATCCATTTGCTTTACATGTACCTGATTGGTGCGCGCAAACAGGATATGGTGTATGCGGCAGTGCTTGATGCAATACTTCTTCTGATAACAGTTTTGGTTGGATTTTTCAGATATAGCAGCAAGGTAAAGGCTCTAAGCAATGCCTTAAAGCGTCCGGTTGAGGAGCAGGCACAGCTTCCGGAAGCAACAGATGATGTGGAGATACTTTATCACCGGCTGCTTGAAAATCAAAGCATTGCAAGAAGTGAGTCAGAAAGCAGTGCTGCGGTCAGGCAATCCCGGATGAGAGACTACTATTCTATGTGGGTGCACCAGATAAAGACCCCGATATCGGCTATGAAATTACTGCTTGAGGCAGAGCGGGAGGAGCTTGGGCAGCTGATGTGTGATGAGGAACAGAGTCAGTGCCAGACAGCGGATATGACCGGTGGGAATATCAGTGCTGCCGGATTAAATGATGCCGCGAAACAGCAGGCTGCATTTAAAGAGCTGTCAGATAACCTGGACTCGTTTGAGGATGAATTGTTCCGCATAGAGGAATATGTCAGCATGGCGCTGCAGTATCAGCGTGTGAGCAGCACCGAAAATGATTTTGTGCTTGAAAAAGTCAGTCTGGATGGTGTCATACGTGATACCATTAAAAAATATGCAAAAATTATGATCCGAAGGCATATTGGGATAAATTATTCAGGTACAAAAAAACATGTATATACCGATGAAAAATGGCTTGCATTTATACTGGAGCAGATACTTTCAAATGCCATAAAATATACACCGCAGGGGTTTGTTACAATAGAAACTGCAGAGGAAAAAGACCGGTTTTTTATCACAATAAAGGATACCGGAATAGGAATCAAAGCCGAGGATCTGCCACGTGTTTTTGAAAAGGGCTACACAGGCTACAATGGTCATGCCGATAAGAAGGCTACGGGAATTGGGCTTTATCTGTGCAGGCAGATGGCAGACAAGCTGGGACATACAATCCGTATGGAGTCAGAGCTTGGAAAAGGAACTAAGGTGTGGATTGGGTTTGATCTGGATTATGCGGATACGAGGGATTAGGATTTATTTGGAAATAAATAATTAAAAAGCGAGAGGAATAAAAGAGGATCAGCACATCTGTGCCAATCCTCTTTTTTCTACTCCAGATTAAGTTTTCTTGTCATATTGTATATCGAGCCTGCGACATACACCACAGTGAGGATCAGCGATACGGCAATAGCACCGATGACCACTCTGTTTATAAGACCTGTAATCTCCTGCGAGTTTAATACCGTTAGAATATAGGTGATAGATCCCTTTGATGACAGCGGAATAAAATATGTAAAAATCATCACTATAATATTTGCGACCTGACCGATCACATAAAGTACAATGAAAGTAAGCACAGAGTAAGCATCTTTGCTTCCATTTGCCCTATAACCGGTAGTAAGGCTGAAAAACAGTATAGAGATCGTGTAGAGCAGAGATATTACTGCAATACTGCCAAACATTACAACAGGACTCGCTGTAAATCCGGCATTGGCAAATTCATCAGACATGCCTCTTATAATATCTCCAATCCATGCAAAGCCATGGTTTATTATAGAAAATGATAAAACAGCAACTATCAGGTCGAGTATAAAAAGTACAAAAGCTGTCAGGAATTTTGACACATACAGCATCCATGGCTCCACAGGCAGCGTATTCATGAGGTAGCCTTCGTCTTTTAACAGATTGCGTCTGAAGTAAAGAACTATGATCACAAAGCTGCAGATCAGCATGGCGATCATTGACAGGCTATGCAGTATCCAAATGAATACGGATACAAGATCCAATTTAAAGCTTTCCGAAATTATTTCTGTCAGGGCTGACACAAACACCAGTGCATAAAGTCCGATATGTTCCTTGAATTGTTCCCTGAAATCATATTTAATTAATTTTAACAGCATGCGAACACCTCCCTGAAAAGCTCATCAACACTTTTCTTGTAATTAGTGCGGATATTGTCTACGGAATCGTTTAGGAAAATACCGCCATCTCTGATAAATACCACATCATCGAGCACTTTTTCTATATCACTTATAAGATGAGTTGTGATAAGAATTGTTGAATCTTCATTATAGTTTTCGATTATTGTGCGTAAAATATAGTCTCTTGCGGCAGAATCGACACCGCCCATAGGTTCATCGAGCAGATAAAGCTTTGCATCCCTGCTCATTACAAGCACAATCTGTACTTTTTCACGCATACCCTTTGAGAGGCTTTTGATCTTTGCCTGCGGATCAATTCCGAATTTCTCGAGCATGGCATTTGCACGCTCCGGTGAGAAATCAGCATAGAAATCCTTGAAAAATGCAATGATATCACTCACTTTTTTTGACGGATTAAGATATGTCCGCTCAGGAAGATATGATACCATAGCCTTGCTCTTTGCTCCAACAGGCTCACCGTTTATCAGTATCTGCCCCGTGTTTGGCTGCAATACTCCGGCAAGCATCTTTATCAGTGTACTTTTACCACTGCCGTTAGGACCAAGGATGCCGATAATCTTTCCACCCGGAAAAGTCACATTCATATTTTCGATAACTTTATGGCTCTTATAGTTTTTGCTTAGACCTTTGATTTCAATACGTTCTGCCATTTACATCACTCCTTTTTTAAACTTTTAAGATAATTTTCATATACAGTAAGGGACTGTTCCGGTGTAAAACCTACCTTTTCCATCCCTTCACAAAACTCACTGCACAGCTTATGTGCCAGATCATTTTTTAGTGAGTCAGCCTGATTTCCAATGTCTGCGACAAATCTGCCTGAGGTACGTCTCGACTCCAGATACCCGTCACGCTCAAGCTCAGATAGAGCCTTTTGCATGGTGTTTGGATTTACACCGGCTGACAATGCCAGCTCTCTTACGGATGGCACTTTGTTGCCTGGCTTTAGGCTGCCGTTTGCAATATCCATCTTGAACCGGTCTATAATCTGTAGGTATATGGGCGTTTCGTTGTTAAAATTCCATTCCATCATTTCACCTGCCTTTGTACTACTGTATTATTTGATTAATACAATAATACATATAAGGTTATTTGTCAACTACAAATTAATTTCTTACAAAAATGTAAGATACGAGGTCGAAATGTAAGCTTATTCGATAGCATATATTCCAGCATTTTGTTATTATAATTACATGAAGCGGCAGCAATGTAAGTTGTGAAGCCGATTATGACGTCATATTATAAAGGTAACAAAAATAAAAGTTTAAATAACACTTTGAAATCATCGCGAAGGAGCATTGAAATGGCAATCTTAGAAGTAAGTAACCTCAAAAAAATATATACCACCAGATTTGGTGGCAACCAGGTACATGCATTGAAAAACATCAATTTCTCTGTAGAGGAAGGTGAGTATGTGGCAATCATGGGAGAGTCCGGCTCAGGAAAGACGACACTATTAAATATTCTCGCGGCACTTGATAAGCCGACAGCGGGAGAGGTACTCTTAAACGGAAAGAACCTTGTCTCATTGAAGGAAAAGGAGATATCTGCCTTCAGACGTGAGCATCTGGGCTTCGTATTTCAGGACTTTAATCTGCTTGACAATTTTTCACTGAAGGACAATATCTTTTTACCGCTTGTGCTGTCAGGTGTGGACTATAGGGATATGGAAAAAAGGCTTGCACCTATAGCTTCGCTGCTTGGAATTGAAAAGCTGCTTGATAAATATCCATATGAGGTGTCAGGTGGACAGAAGCAAAGGGCAGCAGTGGCACGCGCAATAATAACAAATCCTGAATTAATTTTAGCAGATGAGCCAACAGGAGCACTGGATTCAAAGGCAACAGACAGTCTGCTTAGGCTGTTCAACAGGATAAACGAGGACGGACAGACCATTCTCATGGTGACACACAGCACAAAGGCAGCAAGTCATGCCAACAGGGTGCTTTTCATAAAAGACGGTCAGGTGTTTCATCAGATTTACCGTGGCAATCTTACAAATGACGAGCTTTATGTGAAGATTCAGGATGCACTTATGCTGATTACGACAGGTGGTGAGAAGCATGAATAAAATATATAGCAGGCTGGCATTTACAAATATAAAAAATAATAAGACGCTCTATATGCCTTACATTATATCGGGAATGGTCATGATAGCCATGTTTTACGTGATGATGTTTTTAAACAACTCAAAGGGGCTTGGCAAGGTGCCGGGTGCGGATGCACTGGCGTCGATAATGGGGCTTGGATGCGGAACAATAGCGGTTTTTTCATATATATTTCTGTTTTATACAAACAGCTTTATCATCAAAAGGCGCAAGAAAGAGGTAGGAATATACAATATTCTTGGCATGGAAAAACGTCATATCGCGAGAGTTTTGATAATTGAGACACTTACCGTAGCACTCGCAGCAATAGTATCTGGAATTATAGCCGGGATTTTATTTTCCAAGCTGATGATTATGTTTCTTTACAGAATCATAAATATTAAAGCACAAATTAATTTTACTGTATCTACGAGCGCTGTTGTAAATACAATATTTATTTTTGGAGTGCTATATTTTCTTACTCTCATCTATAACCTGATGCAGGTGAAGCTTGCTAATCCGATAGAGCTGCTTCGCGGGGGCAATGTCGGTGAGAAGGAGCCAAAGAGCAAATGGTTTATCGCTATTATAGGTCTGGTTTGTCTGGCAGGGGGATATTATATTGCAATTACGACAAAGAACCCACTGCAGGTGCTTTCCCTGTTCTTTGTAGCAGTACTGCTTGTCATCGTCGGAACGTATCTTTTATTTATTTCAGGAAGCATTGTAATACTTAAGGCACTCAGGAAAAACAAGAAGTTTTACTATAATAAAAAGCATTTTGCGGCGGTTTCAGGAATGATTTACAGAATGAAGCAGAATGCGGGCGGACTAGCGAGTATATGCGTGCTTTCCACAATGGTGCTGGTTGTTGTTTCCACAACCGTGAGCATGTATGCGGGCATGGAGGGAGAACTTAAGCAGAGATATCCTTCGGATATCAGTGTATATAGCTGGTATAAGGAAGTGCCGGATGATGTGAATCTGGATGATGCACTTAAAGAAGCTGCTGCAGATTCGAATAAAATAATAGCTGACTCTGCTTGTAATGTTAAAGACAGCAAAAGCTACACTTATTTTAGCTGGACAGTGTTTAGAGAGGGGACAGAGTTTAAGCCGGTGTTAAGTTTCGATAACGATATTTCCTTGTTGTATTTTGTCACAGGAGATGAAATTGATAAGATGGAGACCGGCTTTAAAGAGAGGCTGAATAAAAAAATCCCACAGCTTGATACCGGTTCAGTGGCTGTTTATGGAACAGAAAAGTTTAATGGCGATATAATTAATCTGTTGGGCAAAGAATTTAAAGTGGCTGCGTCAGAAAAAACTGCTGTAAGTAAAGACAGCTATATGTCCTCTATGTATAGTGGTGTGTACTATGTAGTGGTAGACAGCAAGGCAACACTTGCAGAGATATTTAACCTGAACAGCTCGCTGGGAGAGGGTAGTGTGCCGACTATGCTCAACAATGAAATTGATTATAATCTGTATGGCAGCAGTGAGGATAAGCTTGCTGTGGCAAAGGCCCTGGATAAGCATTTTGAGGAAAATAGTGTAAAATCAGATGTGTCAGGCTTCTATGTGGAAAGCCGTGATGCAAACAGAGAACAGATTTATGTATTTTATGGTGGCCTGTTCTTTATCGGAATATTCCTTGGAACGATGTTTCTTATGGTTACTGTGATGATTATTTTCTATAAGCAGATTTCAGAGGGCTATGATGACAAAGCACGCTATGAGATTATGGAGAAGGTAGGCATGAGCAATGACGAGGTGAAGAAATCCATTACTTCACAGGTGCGTATGGTATTTTTCCTGCCGATTATACTTGCTGCGTGTCATCTTGCAGCAGCATTTCCTCTGCTTCGCAGACTGCTTGTCATGTGCAATCTTACGGATGTTAAGTTAATTGTAATCTGCATGACGGCTACGCTTTTGGTGTTTATGGTCATATACTATATTGTTTTCAAGATTACTTCGAGGGCATACTACAGGATTGTGGGAAACCAGATTTAGGGGTTTCATATGAATTATGAATGCGCTATAATAGGACATAGCTATGATGCGTAAGAATATGAAGCGTAAGAATATGAAACGAGAGGAACAAGCAGTATGAGCATGACAGAAACAATTAAACTTTACGACAGAGATGCATATGCCACAGAGTTTGAGGCAGATATCATATTCTGCGAGCCGAACAAGGCTGATGATAAGCGATTTGATATAATATTAAATCAGACTTTATTTTTCCCGGAGGAGGGCGGACAGAGCCCGGACATGGGAATACTTGGTGGCTACAGGGTTGTTGATGTGCAGATTAAGAATGGCGTCATTACACATACTGTGGAGACCTTAGCAGGCGATTGCTGCGAGACAGAAAAGGAAGCTGGTAAGCAAATCGCAGGATGTGAATTTGAGCCGGAGAAAGCTGAGCTTGCAGCAGGAGTCCATGTACAGGGCAAAATAGACTGGCAGCATCGTTTTTACAACATGCAGCAGCACAGTGGAGAGCACATTTTTTCGGGAATTGTCCATAGCAGATTTGGATTTGAGAATGTGGGATTTCATCTGAGTGATTCTGTAGTGACAATGGATTTCAGTGGAGTGATTTCACCGGAGGATATAGCAGAGGTGGAGCATGAGGTAAATGTGGCCATCTCAAAAAATATTCCGATAGAGGTTACATATCCGTCAAGGGATGAGCTTGCGCAGCTGGAGTACAGAAGTAAAATCGAGATTGAAGGACAGGTCAGAATAGTGACAGTGCCGGGATATGATGTGTGTGCATGCTGTGCGCCGCATGTGAAGCGCACCGGCGAGATAGGCATGCTTAAGGTTATGAATTATCAGAACTACAAGGGCGGCGTCAGAGTCAGCATCCTTTGTGGCTTCAGGGCGTTAGAGGCTTTCAGACAAAAGTGCGACATTATCTCAGAGCTTATGGGGATATTTACCACAAATCAGGAAGCTCTTGTGGATAACGTCACAAAGCTTAAGGCAGTAAACCAGTCGCTTAAGTCAGAGCTTGGTACAGCAAAGTCAGCGCTTTTGGATTATAAGGTAGCAGAGCTTCCTACGGATACGGACAATGCAGTATTGTTTGAGGATGGCATTGACACGAATACAGCAAGAAATTGCGTCAATGCTCTTGTGGAGAAATACAGTGGCTTTAGTGCATTTTTTATGGGAAATGATGAGGATGGCTACAGCTTTATTATCGGAAGTAAGAATGCAGACTGCAATACAGTTGCCGCAGCGCTTAGGAATAAGCTGGGTGCCAGAGGCGGCGGTAAGCCGGTTATGGTGCAGGGCTCTGTAAAGGCAGTAAAGAGCGAGATTGAGGAAGTGCTAAAAGAGGTGCTTTAACTTTTTGAGAATAAATGGAGTTTAAGCCATGGGAAAAATGGAAAATGAATAATGACAAAAAGAAACTGCTATGCTACAATCATCTTAAAGCATTATATTTCTGTTGAGCGACACCACAGTACACATTTTCATTGGTGCGTATCACTTTGAAGAGGGCAGAACCACTTAGTATTTTTCAACAAAGACATGGAAATTTTCAATGCTTTAAGTTACCTATCAATAGCAGGGAAAAT
>ERZ1026776.966-NODE-966-length-17769-cov-5.586316_pt1 | contig 17769 bp, 13 predicted proteins | sample MGYA00380125_ERZ1026776 | MGnify/ENA primary metagenome ERZ1026776 (study PRJEB33269, sample SAMEA4719761) | human gut metagenome | biome: human-associated habitat; feature: organic feature; material: feces | place: Cameroon | collected 2013-10 ...
AATATGTATAAGGGATAAAATTATGAAATACAAAATTGTAGTTGACAGCTGTTGCGATTTAACGGCTGATATGAAGAATTGGGATGATTTTGAAATTGTTCCGTTAACTCTTGAAATTGGCGATTACAGAATTTTTGATGATGAAAATTTTGACCAAGACGATTTCATTGCAAGAATGAAAGCAAACGGCGGCAATGCAAAATCTGCCTGCCCTGCTCCCGACGCATTCAAAAAGGCTTATGAGGGCGATTACGAGGCGGTTTTTGTTTTAACTATCACAAATCAGTTAAGCGGAACATACAACAGTGCGCTTCAGGGCAAAATGCTTTACGAAGAAGAATTTAACGATGATAAAAAAATCATTGTTTTTGATTCTCTTGCTACAGCAGGGCTTGAAACCTTGGTTGCTAAAAAAATTAAAGCACTTGCCGAAAGCGGCAAAAATACAGACGATATAAAGAACGAAATTGAGTCTTATATAGTAAATAATACAGGCCTTTATTTCTGCCTTGAAAGCTTGGATGCACTCAAGTCAAACGGCAGGCTCTTTGCTCTTGCGGCAAAGGTGCTTGAAAAAATAAGAGTTAAGCTTATTTGCAAAAGAACAACTCAGGGTAACATTTCACTTGCAGCTCAGGATATCACGCTCAACCGTGCTATGATGAAGATGAGCAACCTTATTGCAAACGAGCTTGAGGGCAAGGATTTAAGCGGCGAAACGCTTGTTGTGTCTTACGTCTGCTGTGAGGACAGAGCAAATCAGGTTGCCGCAAAAATCTGCGAAAAGGCTAAATTCGGCAATGTTGAAATACTTAAAGCATCGGGTCTTAATTCGCTTTATGCGTCTGACGGCGGCATAATTGTTTCATATAGTTTTTAAATAAAAAAGCACGCCCAAGGGGCGTACTGCATAAAGAAGAATGTGGTTTAAATTTTCTGAGTTTTGCCCATTGCACTATTAAAAAATCCTGCTAATACGCAAATATTAACAGGATTTTATTAATGCACACTGAACAAAATCAGTTTGTTTAAACTGCTTCGCACTCAAAAATAAAAGAAACAGATGAAAGGCAAGGCATAAATTATAGTGAAGGCTTTCCGCCTGCGCTATAATTTTAACGCAGTATTTCGCTGTTTCTTTATTTTTTTAGCAATTATTCTTTATGTAGTGCGCCCCAAAAGCGTGTTGACAAAATTATTATTAAGTGTTAATATAATTATAGACAAAGGGCTTATCAGATAGACGGTCAGCCCACTGTAGTTTGAAATAATCGCCCTAAGTTTGGTGGACTTGCAGGGCGGTTATTTTTTTATGCTTAATATGTAGCCTGTGGCTGCAACAAGAATAAATGCAAATAAAACAAGATATTCCATAGCATCACCCCCTAATTACTTTTAGAGGGCATTGCCCTCAATTAGAGAGCTAACCGCCTACCGTTTTTCGACAATATCCTTTGTCCAAAATAATTATATATGACAGATATTTTTTTGTCAAACACTAATTTGCTATTAATTACCTTTTGTTATATAATAAATCTATGAGAGAAATTACGTTTAAAATTGAAGAAAAGCAAGACGGGCTGATGATAAGGGATTTTCTGAGAAATTTCGGTGTATCAAGCGCTCTTTTGACAAAGCTGAAGCAAGACGAAAACGGAATAAGCCTAAACGGTGAATTTGCAAAGGCAATTGCGCTTTTGCATACAAGTGATGTGCTTAAAATAAGGATTAAAAACAAGGGCAAAATGCCCGAAAAATTCATCTGCGACAAAGTTAAGGTTGCTTATGACGACGAGGACATTTTGGTGTTAAACAAGCCGCCGCTTATGCCTGTTCACGAAAGCAGAAATCACCGTGGTGACACGCTTGCAAACGTTGCCGCCTGCTATATGGAAAGCGACTGTGCCTTTAGGGCGGTTTATCGGCTAGACAGGGACACGAGCGGTCTTGTGTTAATTGCTAAAAACGAACTTGCGGCAAGTAAACTTGCAGGTAAAATAAAAAAGGACTACTATGCGGTAGTCAAGGGCAAATTTGAGGGCGAGGGCACAATTGATTTGCCGATTAGGCGAGTAAGGGAAAGCATTATTGAGCGTGGTGTTTTTGACGACGGCGAAAGAGCGATTACCCACTACAAAGCGATTAAAACCGACGGTAAAAGCACACTTTTAAAGCTAAATCTTGAAACGGGACGAACTCATCAAATAAGGGTGCATTTTGCCCATCTCGGTTCTCCCCTTTTGGGCGACACACTTTACGGCGGCGACTGCGCAGAGATTAACAGGCAGGCGCTTCATTGCAAAACAATTTATTTCACTCACCCGATTACTAATGAAAAAATCACGGTTGACAGCGACTTTCCCGATGATTTTAAAGGACTGATTTAATGCCGGCATATTCCACACATTATATTTTTGCAAAAGAATTAAAAGAAGAAATTGAAAACTGCGTTGACTTTAAATTAAATGATGCGGCACTTTTTATCGGCACGCAGGGGCCGGACATATTTTTTGGCCACAGGGTTATGCCGTGGATGATAGGAAAATCAATGAGAAAAATCGGCTCGCTTTTGCACAGAGCAAAGCCAAGCGATATATTTGACAAAATGAGGGAATACATCAATTTGTCAGAAAGCAAAGATATTGCAAAATCTTATGCCGCAGGGTTTATACTCCACTATGCACTCGATCGAAACTGTCACCCGTATGTATATGCGCTTCAAAACAAGATGGTTGAAAAATATCCGCACCTCAACAGCCACACGGCGCACAATACGATTGAGTTTTCGATGGACACTTACCTTTTGAGCAAAAGATTAAAAGCAGAAAACGCTTACCTTTTTGAAACCGAGAGAACAATTATTTTTAACGAGGCAGAGCTTGACGAGCTTGCAAAAATGATAAGTTATGTTACAAGCAATGTTACAAATAAAAAAGTGACGCCAAATGACGTAAAAACTGCAATAAAAGATTTAAAATATATTCAAAAGCTTACAACCGACAAAAGCGGTAAAAAGGAAAATCTCGTCAAAATTATTGACGGCATAGTTGCGCCTTTTTTGAATAATTTTAAATTTAGCGCATTGATGAGGCCAAAGGACTTGGAAAATGCGAAAAAATATGGTAATATAGAGCGAAAGACGTGGACCTCGCCTTATGACAAGCTGAAAAGAAATGACAGCTTTGAGGATTTATTTGAATTTGCAAAGACTGATGCAATCGATATGATTAACAAGTTTTTTGCAGGAGAGGACACATATAAAATCACGCAAAACAAATCATTTTTAACAGGAGTTGAAGTAAAATGAAAACTATTCCAAGCTTTCAAATAGACCATAATATACTTAAAAAAGGTATTTACATCAGCAGAATTGACGATGATATCACAACTTATGATATCCGTATGCGCAAGCCAAACAGAGAGCCGGTTATGACTAATGCCGCTATGCACACAATTGAGCATCTTTTTGCAACTTATGTAAGAAATACCGAATTTGGCGACAATATTATTTATTTCGGACCTATGGGCTGCAGAACAGGATTTTATTTTCTTACAAGAAGCCTAAGCGATAATTATTCAATAAATCTTATTAAAGAGGCGTTTCAATTTATCGCAGATTATTGGGGCGTTATTCCGGGTGCATCGCCTAAGGAATGTGGCAACTGCCTTGACCACAATCTTCCGCAGGCTAAAGAGGAAGCAAAGGCATTTCTTGAAATAATTAAAGATTGGACTAAAGAAGACTTAAAGTACCCAACTGCAGAGGACGAAAACTAATATAAGAATATAACAAAGCACCGTACAGAATGATTAAATCCGTACGGTGCTTTTTCTTAAGACTTCGAGAAAGCGAGATAAATTTCGTATTTTGCGAGTGGGTGCTGTACGTGGGTACTGCCCCCGAGCAAAAGACGGAAAGCGCAAAAAATGGCAAGGACTCGATGTCCTTGCCATTTTTCCAATCCCTCCGAGTGCAACAAGTTGCACCCACCGTCTCCCCTGTCGTGTCGGTCGGTGCTTCTGCACTAAAGTGCAGAGGTCTCCACCGGAGACCCGCACCCTTTGCAAGGGAGGCAAAAAGGTTTGATTTTATATTATTCGGCGCGCTTTAGCCGCTTTATCAAAGTCTGTTATTTGTTGTCTATTTGAATTATATCCTTTTTCCATGTTGACAAAACGTGGTTGCACTTGAAATTTTCGAGTTTCAAATTCTTTGTATGCCTGCTCCAAAGGGCATAGGACGGAAGATTTCTAAACCTCCAACCCTCAGGATACGTTTTTGCATACTCAGGAATGAAGCGGCGCCTGTCAACAGTTTCCTCGCAAGTGTAATAATCGAGAAAAATATTTTTAAGCGTAATATTTTCAATTCTTTTTGTAACTCCGAATTGCTTATAGCCTGCAATAATTACAGGAAGTTCAACGCCTGTTGCCGTTACATTTGAAATGTTAATATCCTTAATTTCACTGAGCATATTAAACCTTAAAGCGCCCGAATCAGCCTTACCCTTGCCCTTTGCGCCGAATTCAATAGCATTTGCACTTTGGCTGTTAACCGAAGCGGCACGGTTTCTGTTTGCAAGGCGAATAAATATCGGGCAAGTGCAACGCTCCATAGTAATATTATTAATATTGACATTACTGAGCACCGTTCCGTCGCACGCTTCAAGTGAAATTCCGGAAACGCTGCCGGGATAAAGGTCTGTCATAAAGAGCTTGCAATCGCTGATTGAAATATCGGAAATATCATAGGTAGTTTCCGTTCCGACCTTAATCGCATTAGTTCTGCTGATTATTTCGCAGTCGCTTATATTTATATTTTTCATACTTTTCGTATTACCGAGCCAGCTTGCATTTTTAATTACAATTCCGTCGTCTGCGGTAGAAATAAAGCAATGGCTGATATTTACATTGCTTGTGCCTGCAAGGTCAATGCCGTCTGCATTTGCAACATTTCTGTTATTATTTATAACAAAATTTTTAATATCAACATTTTCGCAATTAGAAATTTTAAAGGTCCAATAAGCGCTGTTTTCAATAATAAAATTATCAACTGTTATATTTTTGCAATTTTTAAAATAAATAGGACCGCCGTATTTGCTTGGGTGGGCAAAGCGAAGCTGACTTCTGTAGTCCTGCCTCATCTCAATAACATCAATATATTTAGGCGGGGTGGTATTATTTTCACTTGCAACAGGCTCCAAACCGAAAAGATGACCGTTTCCCTTTATTTTTCCGCCGCCTTTAAGTGCAATGTTTTCGCACCCCTCGGCATACAAAATAGCCTTTTTTTCTTCGTAACCCTTGCCCGTTTCGTTAGAAATTATAGAGGAATTTTTAGTGATAAAAAGAGTAACGTTTGACAAAAGAGTAACCGTTTCGCTCACATAATCGCCGCCGTCAACAAGCACAACACCGCCGATTTCACTCGCCTTTTCAATTGCCTTGTTAATAAACGGGGCGTTATTTGAATTTTGCGTATCTGCGCCGTATTCCCTGATATCTACAACATTTTTCCTCGGTTTACCCTGCTTTCTAATATATTTTTTCTCAGGATAATAGCTTGAAAAATCGTATTTTCTGACCTCTTTATAAGGCTCACCCTCGGTGACTCTTAAATCCTTGCCGAAAAAAAGCGTTTTAAGCTTATCTATATCATTTCTCTTTTTCTTATACATAGCTTATATCCCCTATTTTTAAAAACTGCATACATATTAATTATATCAAAAAAATAATTTAATGTAAATACTACAATTTATTAATATTTAGGTGTATAATTAAGATAAGGGATAGGTTATTCTTTTTTATCAAGATTAACATATACCCTTAGGTTAAACACAGGAGGTATTATTTATGATTAACATTACAGCAAGAGGATTTGAACTCAAACAGGGTACAAAAGACGGAATTGAAAAGGAGCTTAAAAGAATTGAAAAAATGCTCCCCGAATCGGCAGAATTTGACGTAACACTTGCCAAGAAAAAGGACGGCTATAAGTGCGATATAACAGTAGTAAACGTAGGCTCATTCATTAGAGGCGAAGCAAGAGCAGACAGAATTGAGCCAGTTGTTGATATGGCGGTTGACGACCTCAAGAGAAAGCTGAGAAAGCTCAAAACCTTCCTCGTTGACAAAAAGAGAAAGGGCGGCATTGACGAAATTGCAAAGGCGGTTGCTCCGCTTGACGATGTAACTATGGACGATTTTGACCAATTCGACTCATCAAGCGTTGATATCAAAAGAAAAAAATCCATTTCACCTAATATGATGACGGACGACGAAGCCATCGTTCAAATGGAAATGCTCGGTCACAGCTTTTTCGTTTATCTCGGTCTTGACGGTGAAACAAAGATTATTTATAAGAGAGAAAAGGGCTACGGTCTTTTGATTTGCGAATAAATAAACGCCATTATCCGATAAAATATCGGCTCATTTTGAGTGATACGGAGTCTGCAACGGCGAAATGTAAACTTGAAGTTTACATTTTGAAAACCTAAAATAAGTTGAACAAAGGGCACTTCTTTGGTAAAATGATTACAGAAATCAACCGAGGAGGTGCTCTTTATGAATTTTAGCGAAAATTTAAGGAGATTAAGAAAATCCAAAGACATTAAGCAGGAGGCTCTTGCCGAGGCTATGAACGTTTCCCGCCAAACGGTATCAAAATGGGAAAACGGCACGGCAATGCCGGATTTTAAAAAGCTTAATGCACTTGCAGAATATTTCGGCGTTACTATTGATGAACTTTTAGGCTTCAGTAACGACAAGACTAATAATGATAATATAAATGATTATACAAAAGAATATATAAACGAGCTTATCACACTTGAAAATATGCAAAGCTCTGAAAAAATCAAGGAATTATATAAAAAGCTGAAAACCTGCGCTGTAATTTTCTGTGTCGCTTTGGCGGTTATAATATTCTTTATGATTAGTATAAATAACCAAATTGATAATTTGAAATCGCAAATTAATAATGCTCAATCACCGCAAATTATACAAAACGATTCCGACGATAGTTCCGGCAACACACATGATATATCAGATGACGCAAGTTGTGAGATTTTAAGCTTTGACAATGATAAGCCGTGGATAGCAAAAATTCGTTTTGCATATTCACCTCAAACCTATACGAATTCACTTAAGGTTTCGCTCAACATTACCGATAAAAACGGCGACACAAAGCAGCTTGATTATGATAACAAAAACGGCAAATTCACACTTGAAACTGAACTTGACATATCTGAATATGTAACATACGTTCTCATTGCCAAGGATGACAGCACAACGTCAACAGTCGATTTGGCACTTGATTTTACAGACAAATATTTCAGCTCTGATTTTGAGAGTCTTAGCTCTAATATAGATGTCAACGACAATAAATTTATTTATGACAACGACTATCTTTCACCGTCTTTTTATAATAAAACAGGAAGCAAATTGAAATCAGGCACAATTTCGTTTTCGTTCAAAAATGAAAAACCGTTTTTAGAAAAAAAGTGCAAAATATCAACCGACGAGGACAACAAAGCGTCTTTTATTTGTAATGCCTTTGAAGTTGATTTAGGCGAAAATCATTCAAATTCTATAAATATTAAATATACCATGATTGATGAAAACGGTATTAAATACAGCACTGTTTATAACGCTCAAATAGAAAATGACGCATCATTTGACGCTGTCAAAAAAGAAATCACTTTTCCAAACGGCAAAACGATTACCACAAATATAATCTATGATTAAGCCGTATTGAACATTTCTTTTAATTATGGTATAATTTAACCACTAAATTTAAGGAGTGTTACATTATGGCTGAAAGCATTAAATATATCGGTGCGAGCACGCACGACCTTGATTTATTTGAGGGGCAATATTCAATTCCAAACGGAATGGCATACAATTCATACGTTATTGACGATGAAAAAATCGCAATTATGGACACGGTTGACAAGATTGTTACAGACGAGTGGCTTGAAAATCTTGAAAAAGCGCTTGACGGCAGAGAGCCTGAATATCTTGTGGTACAGCACTTAGAGCCTGACCATTCGGGAAATATCAACACTCTTTTAAAAATGTATAAGCACCTTACTATTGTTTGCACAGCTAAGGCAAAGGCAATGCTTGAGCAGTTTGATATTGAGGCTGAAAATGTTATGGCAGTCAAGGAGGGCGACGAGTTGTCGCTCGGAAGCCATACGCTTAAATTCATTCTTGCTCCTATGGTTCATTGGCCGGAGGTTATGGTGACTTATGAGGAAAGTGAAAAAGCCCTTTTCTCAGCCGACGCATTCGGAAAATTCGGCGCACTTGACATTGATGAAAGCTGGAGCTGCGAGGCAAGAAGATATTATTTCAACATTGTCGGCAAATACGGCTTGCCTGTATCTAATCTTTTGAAAAAAGCAGGAAAGCTTGATATTAAAACAATTTATCCGCTTCACGGCCCGATTTTAAACGATACAATTCCTGAGGTTTTAAGGCTTTATACAATTTGGTCGTCTTATGAGCCGGAGGATAAGGGTGTATTTATCGCATATGCTTCAATGCACGGCAACACAGCCGAGGCGGCTCGCAAAATGAAAGAAATTCTTGAAGAAAAGGGCGCAAAAGTTGCAATTTCCGACCTTTCAAGAAGCGATATGGCTGAAAATGTTGAGGATGCATTCAGATACAGCACGCTTTTATGTATGGCGCCAAGCTATGACGGCACAGTATTCACCCCTATGGCTGATTTTATTCACCGTTTAAAAACAGAGCTTTATCAAAACAGAAAAGTTGCCCTTGTTGAAAACGCATCATGGGCGCCGAGTGCAGTTAAAGCTATGAAGGCAGAGTTTGAAACAATGAAAAACATTGATTTAATTGATAATACGGTTACAATCAAAACAACATTAAAACAAAATGACATTGACTCTCTCAAAGCACTTGCAGAAGAAATATTAAAATAAAAAATGACGATTGCACTTTGGTGTAATCGTCATTTTACATTATATTTCAATACCTAATTCATTAATTTTATCTCTTAATGCAAGCCAATCGCCGAATGCCGCTTCCTTATTATTGGGATTTCTCAAAATAGCGGCAGGGTGATACGTCCCCATAAAAAGAGTACCGTTTTTATCAATGAATTCGCCGTGCTGCTGAGTAACCTTGAAGTTCTTGTCAATAAGCTTTTGAGCCGAAATTCGACCTACGCAAACAATAATTTTTGGTTTAATAATCTTAAACTGCTCCCTTAGCCAATTAATGCACATATCCTGCTCCTCAGGCTTAGGGTCACGGTTTTTAGGCGGACGGCATTTAACCATATTTGCAATATAAACGTTTTTATCTCTTGAAAGGTCAACGCTTGCAAGAAATTTATCAAGAAGCTGACCGCTTCTTCCGACAAAAGGTTGCCCCTGCAAATCCTCGTTTTCGCCGGGTCCCTCACCTATAAGCATAATATCAGCATCTTTTTTGCCGACGCCGAAAACAAGGTTTGTTCTGCCCTCGCACAAGTCGCATTTTGTGCAATTTTTACATTTAATTTCAAGTTCGTCTAATGTCATTTTTCATCACCAACGCTATTATATCAAATTTATGGTTGAAATACAATCAAAATAGGTATAAAATATAAGAGATTAAAATGCACTTTATGTGCGTGTATGATTTAAGGAGATTTACATATGGAAAACAAAGTTTTAGTTGAAATTTCAGCAAGACACGTTCACCTTTCAAAGGAAGATTTGGAAACACTTTTCGGCAAGGGATATGAGCTTACAGTTAAAAAGGAACTTTCTCAGCCGGGTCAGTTCGCAAGCAACGAAAGAGTAAGAGTTGTAGGCGCTAAGAGCGAATTTCCTGCTGTTTCAATCCTCGGTCCTTGCAGAAAGGAAACTCAGGTTGAGTTATCCCTCACAGACGCTCGTTCAATCGGCGTTACTGCTCCTGTAAGAGAAAGCGGCGACCTTGAAGGCTCAGGAAGCTGCAAGCTTATAGGCCCTGCAGGTGAAATTGAAATTACAAAGGGTGTTATTGCGGCTAAAAGGCATATCCACGCAACAACAGCAGACGCTGAAAAAATGGGACTTACAAACGGTCAAATCGTTTCAGTTACCATTCCTACATCAAATGAAAGAAACCTTACATTCGGCGACGTTGTAGTAAGAGTATCGGATTCTTATGCTCTTGCAATGCACATTGATACTGACGAGGCAAATGCCGCAGGTATGGCTCCTAACACTACCGGTACTATTATTAAATAAGATAAAGATACTGATAAAGCGGCTGAACCGCGCCAAATAAAATAAATAAACCTATTTACCTCCCTTGTGTAAAGGGTACAGGTCGGTGCAACTTGTTGCACTCAGAAGGATTGAAAAGACGGCAAGGACATCGAGTCCTTGCCGTCTTTGGCGCTTTCCGTCTTTTGCGAGTGGGCAGTACACACGTACAGCTCCACTCGCAAAAGACGAAATTCATCTCACTTTCTCAGCATCTAAAAAACTTTTATATAAATTCAAAAATAATGCACAAAATAGTAACGGTGATATTATGGAATTTTTTCAAATAATTATATTATCCTTTGTTGCAATGGTTGTATTATTTTTATTAACTAAATTAATGGGTTTCAGGCAGATAAGCGAGATGAGCTTTTTTGACTATGTTATAGGAATTACGATAGGCTCGATTGCGGCAGAAATGTCAACAAACATTGACCTTGAATGGTGGAAGGGCATAACGGCAATGGCCGTTTGGGCTGTTATCGGCGTTTTGCTGTCGGTTATTACGCAAAAGAGCATTAAGGCAAGGCACTTTATTTCGGGCGAAGCGATTATCATAATGCAAAAGGGCAAAATAATTAAGAAAAATATGAAAAAAGCGAAGCTTGACATTGACGATTTAATTGCAAGTGCAAGAGCAAGCGGATATTTTTCGCTTGCAGATATCGACTGTGCAATTATGGAAACCACGGGAAATATCAGCTTTATGCCGACTCCGCTTAAAAGACCGCTTAACCCGAAGGATTTCAACTTTGCTCCTATAAGAGAAGGGCTTTCTTATGACGTCATATTAGACGGGCAATTACTCGAAAAAGAGATTGAAAAATCCCCTATCGGCAAAAACGAACTTAAAAAGATGATTGCAAACAGAGATATTTCGCTCAATAATATTGCCCTTGCAAGCGTTGACGAAAATAAACAGTTGACAATTACAACTTATTAAATTATATTATGTATGATTAAATAAAAAAGAGGTGTAAATATGGCTCACATTCACGAACACACAAATGACGAATGCTGTCACGGCCACGACTGCGGCTGTGAACATTCACATGAGGATATAGATAAAGGTCAATTTTTATTCAAATTAATCGGCGGAGGATTTTTCCTGATTGCCGGCTACATATTAAGCGAAATTGCCGAAAGAGGTATTGTTGATTTACCTAAATTCACATATCTTGTATGTTTTATGCTTTCATACTTAATAGTAGGCTTTGACATAATCAAAGAAGCCGTTGAAGGTGTAATGCACAAGGATATTTTTAACGAAAATCTACTTATGACCATTGCTTCAATCGGTGCATTTGCTGTCGGAGAATACAGTGAAGGCTGTATGGTAGTATTCCTCTTTACCATAGGCGAATATTTGCAGGGCCTTGCGCTTGAAAAAAGCAGAAAGTCGATTAAAAATATGCTTGAAGCCAAGACGGAGGAGGTCAATATTTTAGTTGACGGCAAGGAGCAAACGGTTAAGCCTGAGGAGGTCAAAATCGGCGACTTAATGATTATCCGCCCCGGTGAAAAGCTTGATATTGACGGAATAATAAGCGAGGGTACGTCGCAATTTGATATGAAATCGCTCACGGGCGAAACAATTCCGATTACCAAAACAGTCGGCGACAGCGTGCTTGCAGGCTCGGTAAGCCTTGACGGCACGGTAACGGTTAAGGCTGAAAAGGAATATAAGGATTCAACAGTTTCAAGAATACTTGATATGCTTGAAAAATCGCAGGATAAAAAGAGCCACGCTCAAAAATTCATCACCCGATTTGCAAGAATTTATACTCCTATTGTATGCTTAATTGCCGTACTCATTATGGTTGTGCCTCCCCTTTTCTTCGGCGGTCAATGGCACGAATGGCTTTACAGAGGTCTTTCGGCACTCGTTGTTTCCTGCCCTTGCGCACTTGTTATTTCAATTCCGTTAAGCTTTTTTGCGGGAATAGGCGCATGCTCACGTGAGGGAATACTCGTAAAAGGCGGAAACTATCTTGAAGCACTTGCAAAAGCGGATACAGGTGTATTTGACAAAACAGGCACGCTCACAAACGGCAAATTTGAATTTGTAACCTGCGAGCACAACCATTGCCATTGCAAGGATAACAAGCACAGAGAACTTTTAAAAATCATTGCCGCTTGCGAAAGATATTCCACCCACCCTATTGCAAAAAGCATTAATGTTGCATTCGGTCACTATGCAGACGAATGTGAGGTTAAGGATTCAAAAACTTATGCAGGGCTTGGCGTTTCGGCAGTAGTTGACGGAGTTAAATACTTTGTAGGAAATGAAAAGCTTATGCGTGAGCACTGCGATGATTTTAAGGAAACAAGCGTTATAGGAACGGCGATTTATTGTTGCAGTGAAAAAGGCTTTATGGGTGACATTGTATTTGCCGATATCATTAAGCAGGACAGCAAGGACGCACTTAAAAGCCTTAGAAAACTCGGAATTAAAGAAACAATTATGATGACGGGTGACAAGGAAGTAATCGCAAAAGATATCGCCCAAAAGGCTGATATTGACACGGTTTACTCACGTCTTATGCCTGACGAAAAAGCAAATATAGTAAGCGAACTTCAAAAAAGCGGCAAAACCGTTGTTTACACAGGCGATGGAATTAACGACGCACCTGTTTTATCTCAGGCTGACGTTGGTGTAGCTATGGGCGGTGCCGGCTCTGACATAGCAGTTGAAGCGGCAGATATGGTTATTATGGGCGACTCGCTTTCAAAGCTTGCAATCGGCAAAAAAGCCGCAAAGAAAACAATTCGTATAGTTTATGAAAATATCATTTTTGCAATAGCCGTAAAACTCTTAATCATTATCGGCTGTGCGGTAGGTATATTTAACGAAAATGCAATGTGGCTTGCGGTATTCGGCGACGTAGGCGTTTGCCTTATTGCAATTGCAAATTCGCTCAGAGCACTTCGAGCGGGCAAAATCAAGAATGATAAATAAGCTAAAGAGGTGTAATTTATGCCTGACTGGAACAGCAAGCAATACATGAAATTTGAAAGAGAGAGAACTCAGCCGTCAAAGGATTTGATTTCAAGAATTGAGGATATGAGTTTTTCCCGTATTCTCGACCTTGGGTGCGGACCGGGGAACAGTACATTTGCGCTTAAATCCAAATTTACAAAAAGCGAAATTATCGGCATTGACGCATCTGACAATATGCTTGAAAAAGCAAGGAAGGATCACCCCGATCTTGAATTAAAAAAATGTTTTTTACCAAACGGTTTAAACGAAATTGACGGCAAATTTGACTTAATATTTTCTAATGCCTGTATTCACTGGATACCTGAGCAAAAAGAGCTTTTAACAAAATGCAAGGAAAAACTCAACGTCGGCGGAATACTTGCAGTTCAAATTCCTTTTATTCAAAATGCTCCTTTTTATAAAATATTATATAAATTGGTTGACGAAAAATGGCATAATCTTTCATCAATCAAGAATTTTCACAATCTTATGCCCGAAGAATATTACGACCTTTTAAATGAACTATGCTTTGATTTTGACATTTGGCAGACTACATATTACCACACGGTTTCATCGTACGAGGGAATTATCGATTGGTACAAAGGAAGCGGCTTAAGACCTTATCTTGAAGCGCTTGAAAGTGATGAAAAAAGGCAACAATTCACCTCAGAGCTTCTTTCAATAATCAAGGACAAATATCCTATGCAATCAAACGGCAATGTAATACTCAAAATGCCGAGAGTGTTTTTTGTTGCAAAGAAAAATTAATACTAATATAAGGAAAGACCGTCTCAACTCTGAAGTGAGACGGTCTTTTTCACTTTATCAAAATCTAAAATTCGTTGTTTTTTAAGAAATCATATATTCTCTTTGAATTGTTATTATCACGGTATTCAAAGTATTTAGGAGCGGCAAGGCGGTCCTTTTCATTTTCAACAAAACCGTTGTTTGCGAAATGTTCAACATCGTTCAACAGTGCGTCCTCAGTAGTGGAACGGTTGCCGAAAAGGTCGTTTTCCATATTGATATATGAGCCGTGAGCCTGATTATACATATCATAGTCAAACTGATAGAAAAGCACCGGCTTATCCATATAATAAACATCCCAGCAAACGCTTGAATAGTCCGTAATAAGCATCGAACAGCGCATCATAAGCTCATTAAGAGGGATTTTGCCAAAAGGAATATACGTTACCCTATTGCTGACAGCAGCCTTGAAATTATCAATATATCCTGCAAATTTAGGATGGATATAGAAAACAAGGCGAGTATTTGTATCTTTAAGAATTTGGTTAAGACGTGGACTTTGAAGAAGAGATGAATACTTCTTATAATAATCACTTACAAGGAATTGATTATCGCTGACTTCTTCAAGCCAAGAACGCCAAGTAGGCATAAGAAGAATAAACTTTTCCTTATCGCTTTGCTTATCCTCAAGTACGTCCCAACGTGCAAAGCCCGTGATAGGCGCAGTCTTTTCATTATAGCCAAGCTCGTTAATTGCAATTTCCTGCTCAACCCTGCCCGTTGTGACAAAGTATTCCATTGAACTTGTACCCTTTTTGCCGAAAAGCTGATGAACCTGCTTAAGAGCAGTTACGCCGTGCTGGAGGAAGAGTTCCTTTTTCTTTCCTATTGCACGCTTAACAAGGCTCGGCTTCGTTCTCCAAGCGTAAAGATGAGATTTTGAGTCGCTCGAAATACAAATTGACATTGACATAATGTAAAGCATATGCTTAACACTCATAAAACCAATTACGTGCTTGCCGTATTTTTCAACATTTTTATATTCGTCTGAGCGCTTATCAATTACATAATAGATATTCTTTTTCTCTTTTTCATCAAGATTTTCCATACAATACTTGAAGAAATAATAGCCGTTATCCTGCGCCATTTTGCAGAATTTTTCATAAACAATCCAAATATTTTTACGGCTTAGGAAAAGACCTGAGAGAATATAAAGAATATATGCCAAAACTTCCCTGCGCTTAACCTCGGCAGTATCGTATTCGCTTCTTTCCCTAAAGCAGAAATTAATAATGCCTTTTTTGGTGAAATAAGGGAAAATTATATGCTTATCGTCAACATCGCACTGAACATTTGAAAAATAAAGCTTTTGCTTAATCGCATAGCCGTTATAACCAAGCTTAACATATTGCTTTGCGCCGTATTTTTCAACTACAGCCCTTACATCCCAGAATATTTCCTTAAGCGGCATATCGCCCTTAAATTCAAGAGTTGCATTTACCCTTGTAAAGCCCTCTTTTTTCTCTAACTTGCAGTCAAAAGGAATTTGAATATCCTCAATAATGCTCCTGTATTTAAGAACAAGACCGTCAAACTTAGCATTTTGGTCGTTCGGAATATTGAACGCAAGTTCAAGGCGATTGCCCTTTGTTTTAAGAGAAGTAAGCTTGCACGGCGGATAAATCGCTTCAAGTGCATCATCCTTCTTGCCAAAATAAAGGGCGAACTCTCTTTTATCATCATAAAACGGACTTGTTGCAAGTTCATAAGCAGTAGGCGTTAAATCATAAAGTTTGAGCATTTTTCTTGTTCGCTCACTGTTAGCGTCAACAAGCTTTTTAAGGTCCGTATCAAAATAAGATTTCGGAAGAGTATACGTTGCAAAAAGCGGCTCGCAAAATCTTTTGGAAATATCGCCGTCCTTTGCCTTTTTAATCGACGGCATAACTATACATTTTCTGCCCTTTTTCTTATCAAATGCAATAATGCCGACATTATATCTTTGCTTATTGTAAACAACAAGCTTTTCAATAAGAATATCAAGCGGAATTTCAAAGCTCTTTGTTTGCCTGTTTTCCTCGCTTAAAGGAAGTGTCTTTTGAATAACACGCTTATTATCTAAAACGGCTATTTGCTCAAATTCGTACCCCTTAGCATTAAGCGATATCGCAATTTTTTTGTTGCCGTTTGCAACACTTTTTGTATTTAGGTGAACAATATCACGCTCGTCAACAAAGCAATTTTCATCAAAGGCGCTGATATCTGTAATAAACTTAGGGTCAATGTTAAGATTAGGGAATGTACGCTGAATTTCTCTTTTATGAACAGCATCCTTAATTTTTTTAACGCCTAAATGGCACAGCATATCCTCAATATACGTTCTCGGAGTTGTCATTGTGATAACAACATATTTGAACATATCGTTGAAATTATCATAAAGTGCAGGGCCTACCTCACCCTTAAACCATTTCTTTTCAAAGCAAACGATTGTATCATCGGTTGCAATTTTTGAAATTGAATTAAGATGAGCATATTCCTTAACAATTTCAGGGTGAATAACCTTGTACTTTTTCTCCTTATTAAAGGAATAGTCCTTAATTTCAAGGCTGTCGCTCTCACCCGTAAACAAAAGGTCAAGAAGCCTTTGGCTTATATCCGGTGCGTCATACTTAAAGAACGTTTTGAAATATTCGGTATCGGTATACGAATCGCTCATAAAGCTTTCGTCACTAAGCACCCTTGCAAGCTCTTTTTCATCATAAATTTTACGGAAAGGAAGCGTTGCAACGTCCAAATACATTCCTCTGTCGTGCATATATTCATCATAGTCATACATAAAGAGGATAATCGGCTTTTGAGTGATTGAATAATCAAAAAATACAGATGAATAGTCTGTAACAAGTGCGTCTGCGCAATTCAAAAAGCTGTAGTTATCAACACCCTTTGGGAAAGGCTTGATATGCTTATATTTGCTAAGCGAAATTGAATCCTTCAAAATCGGATGGAAATTGACAAAGAAAACCTGGTCATCACTAAGCTTATTATCAATAACCTTAAATATTTCCTTAACCTTGCTTTCGTATGAAGCGGTGTTGATATCGTGGTTGCTTGTGCCTCTCCAAGTCGGCATATAAGCATAAACGGTCTTTCCCGCCAAGCCAAGTTCTGCTTTGAGTACCTCTCCCTCATCTTTTTTAAAGAATATTTCATTTCTCGGATAGCCTGCCATAACAACCTTGCCTGTATAAAGGTCGTTAAGGTTATAATCCTCCATCATAACATCACGGGTGAAATCGTTGGGGAAAGTTATATAGTCAGCCTGCAGGAAATTATGCTGAACATTATACATTGACTCAATGCCGAGGCGCATTTTTTTGCCGAGCGTTTTAAGCGGAGTGCCGTGCCAAGTTTGAATATAAACCTGCTCCGGCTTTTTAACGAAATAAACAGGAAATGAGCTGTTATTGATAAGATACTTTGCGCTTGCAAGAATTTTTGTATACTTAAATGTCGACACGTCAATCAGCTTAACGTCAAGCCCGATTTCTTTTATAAACTCGGCGTGCTTTTTCTTATTTTCCGTGCCGTAATATATTTTGTACTTACCGGGGTAGGATTTAAGAATTTGGCGAACAAGCGCAAGTGTAGAGTCAGAAATATTTGAACCGTGAAACGACTCAACCAAAATCACATTATCCTTAACCTTGCAGTGCTTATAAAACATACCGAAATAGAACTTTCTTTTCGGCGTTTTGGAAAACATACGAGAAATATATT
>ERZ1026776.972-NODE-972-length-17687-cov-6.408235_pt1 | contig 17687 bp, 12 predicted proteins | sample MGYA00380125_ERZ1026776 | MGnify/ENA primary metagenome ERZ1026776 (study PRJEB33269, sample SAMEA4719761) | human gut metagenome | biome: human-associated habitat; feature: organic feature; material: feces | place: Cameroon | collected 2013-10 ...
GGGCTCGGAGATGTGTATAAGAGACAGACTTTACATAAATTAAATTTCTGTGCATTTTTATATATATTCTACTCATTTTTTACTATTTCTACGGCAATATCCGGATAATTTGTGATAATTGCATCAGCTTCTGCCTTGACAAGTGCCTTCATCTCATGCTTTTCATTTACAGTCCAGACATGAGCTCTAAGGCCTCTTCCATGAGCCTTGTCGATGTAGTTTTCATCCTGCATATGGTAGGTTGCCGGATGAAGTGCATCCACATGAAGCTCACTGGCATACTCTGCCGCATTTACTATAATATCAGAAAAAAGCAGTCCGCACCTCATATCAGGGCAAAGCTTTTTCATACGCACGATCGACTCGTGATTGAACGATGAACACCAGATTCTGTCAAGCATATCATACTCTTCCACGAGTGCCAGCACCTTTTTCTCCAGATTTTTATACTGCACGATACCGTTTTTGAGCTCGATATTTATGGTCATCTCTGTGTTTTTGAGCAAATCAAACACCTCATCGAGTGTTGGAATACGTGTCTTCTTGTCATAGGACGGCATGTGCTTTGACACATTGAGGCGCTTTAACTCCTTTAGTGTATAGTCCTTTACAAAGCCCTTCTCACCACTCACTCTGTCCACAGTCTCATCGTGTATGACCACGAGCTCTCCATCCTTTGTAAGCTGTACATCAAGCTCCACACCGTCAGCCTTCATCTTTTCTGCCTTCTTGAATGCCTCAAGTGTGTTTTCCGGTGCATATCCGGATGCTCCTCTGTGTGCCCAGACCTTTGTTCCCTCTGTGTTTATCATGCTTTAAGCCTTCTTTCGTTTCTTTTTGTTTTTATTTTAGTTACTTTTCATACCCCGGTGCATCATAACTGTCTGCAAGCCTTAAAAATACAAATCCCACTGCAAAGAATATCGCCATAGTTGCAACCGCCACATTTATCGTGCCGCCTGCAAGCTTTACTGCCGCTATGACAAGCGAGCCTAAAAACGAAGCTCCCTTTGCAAAAATATCATAGATTCCAAAATATTCTCCCGAATTTTCCGGTGGAATGATCTTTGAAAAATATGAGCGTGACAGCGCCTGCAATGAACCCTGGAAGCAGCCCACACCAAATGCCATGATTCCGAAGCCAATCAGATCATGCAGTGTGAGTGCATACAGACAAACCGCAAAATATCCCGCAATGCAGACATACAAAAGCGTTGTAGTTTTGTATTTCTGTGACAGTCTTCCAAAAACAAGCGAACCGATGCAAGCCACTACCTGTGTGAAAAGTAAAAACACTACCTGTCCCACTGAATCAAGCTTTAAATCAGTTCCTATGTTTATACAATTATCTATTATAGTACCTACACCATCTATGTAAAGGAAAAAAGCAATCAAAAACAGACCTACTTTTTTATCTTTTGTAGCAATTTTTTTGATTGTTCCGAATATCTGTGCAAATGCGCCGGCTATGAGTCTGAGAACTCCCGGATTTTTGCTTTTCGCTTCTGCAGCTTCCGATACATAATTCACCTGTTTATAGCTCTTAAACAACGGAACTGTAACAACAAGCCACCAGATTCCGGTAACTGCAAAGCCTATTATCATCGACAGGCGGTTTGATATATATCCAAGCATATCAGGTCCACAGATATACGCTGCAAGCGAAACGAGAAACGGCACACATGAGCCCAGATATCCCCAGGCATAGCCGTAGGAGGACACCTCGTCCATTCTATCCTTTGTCGTCACATCGACAAGCATCGAGTCATAAAACACCAGCGATGCATTGTAAAATATCTTTGTAAGCACATATATAACAAGAAACAGTACCCACGTAGGTGTAAAGCCGTTAAGTATACATGCCGACACACCTACAACTACTGTCGTTGAAAAAATAGCCTTTTTGATGCGCATATGGTCAGCTATCGCGCCACATACAGGTCCGATAAGTGCTGATACAACCGTCATCACAGCTATCGCCATCGCATAATACGCAGTCGCCCTGTCAGATGAAATCTGCCCTGCACCATCTCCCACGGCAAGGCTTTTGTACCATATCGGTATGAGCGCACACGCAAGCAGTGTATATGCGGAATTTCCCACGTCATATAATACCCATGATAGCTCCTTTGACGAGAGCTTTTTGGGTTTCTTTTGTGTATTGTCTTCTTTTGCTTTCATAAATTATACCTTCCCTATTTTGTATGTCTGTTTTATATATCAATTTTGTAATTCGCTGATTTGCTTAAAATTCATGTCCCAGACTACGATTTTATTTTGAATATGTAAAAACCGCTACCACCAATTTGCAAATTTTATGTAAATAATCCGGACAATATTAAGTCAGCGACTCTTTCGCAATATCCACATAATGCATGGCGTTTCGATGATTCTCCTCTATCTCCTCAGCACTCAGTGCCCTGACTACCTTTGCCGGAGAGCCAAATGCAAGGCTTCCGTCAGGGATCTCGGTGCCCTGAGTGACAAGAGCTCCCGCACCTATTATACAGTTTTTACCAATCCTTGCGCCGTTTAACACGATGGCTCCCATGCCGATGAGTGTATTATCACCTATAGTACACCCGTGAACAATCGCACTATGTCCTATTGTTACATTGTCACCTATTATGACACTGTGGCTTAAGTCCACATGTACCACCGCATTGTCCTGTATATTTGAGTTTCTGCCGATTTCTATCGGCTCTGAATCGCCTCTTACTGTTGCATTATACCATACGCTTGCTCCGTCAGCCATTGTCACCTGCCCCTTAACAACGGCACCTTCCGCTATATAATATGCCATATCTATCCCTCCATCAATTTAAGATAATCGCCCTTGTCTATATGCATCATAGAAATCTGATTATTGTGCCGCCTGAAGCCATAGACACAGTCCACATTTCGGATAAGCGACTGCAGACGCTCATCCGGCACACAGACAATCAGCTGTAAATCCATCTTCCTTGCATACTTGAGGCACACCGCACTTCGCTCCTGATCCATCTTGGAAAAAGCCTCATCCAAAAGCACCAGCTTAATCTTTGAATCACGATTGCTCTGCTGCATGTAAAGCATCGCAAAGCCCGCAAGAAGCGCAACATACTTAGGGTTCTGTCCCTCGCCGCCCGAATCACGGCCTGCCATGTCATCTACAAAGTTTTCCCTTATGACCTGACCATTTTCGTCCGTAACCTGCTCATACATGCTGAATGACAGATAATTACGGTAATCCGCATACTGCTCCATTTCCTTACGCTTCTGCATGCGCAGATGCTCATCCTCATCCTTTGGCGGCATGAACTTGTCTGTCAAAAGCTTAATTTTCTGCTCATATTTCTTATAAAAGTCATCATCGCCAAAGCTTATCTGTCCGTCTATTCCGCCATTATCCAGGTTTTTGCTGTCCAGCTCCTCCGCCATAAGCATATCATAGAACTGACCGTTTTCGTTTTTTGCCGGCTCTATCTTAATCTGATAGGTGCTGTCTGAGAAATTAGTCTCCCTGAGAAGCCTGTTTATCTCGTAGGCATGGCGCTTTGCAGCCTTGATATCACCGTGGATTGTACCGATGACATTCTCTCTGAGACTTTTGTAGATCACCTTGCACTGTTGTTCAAACTCACTCTCATATTCAGGCTCATAATCCTTCTCGTACTTCTCCAGCAGCTCCTCGTATGCCTTATTGGACTTCTCAGCTCCGCTGAACTGACCTGACGGGAACTCCTTTATATACCTGTAACGGGCAGTCTGAAGTGTCTCCACACACGACTGCTGCCTGCCACCATTTCCGTCTGCGCCTTGCAGCTCAATAAGCTTCTCACGCTGTTTGCTCTTTACTGATGCTCCTGAGCTATGCTGCAGCATATCCTGCACCTGCTTCTCAAGCTCCTCCCTTGCAACATAGCCCTGTAGCATATCATCCAGCTGTGCTCTTCGCTGTTCGTTTGCACCTGTGATTTTCTCATGCTGGCTTATCTTTTCATTTATCTGCTGCTGATTCAGTGAAAAAGCGCTCTTAAGTGCATCGATGTTTTTCTCAAGAAGCTTCTTTTTCTCCTTTAGCTCCTTGTACTGCCCATTCTCCATTGTCCTGATAATTTCTTCGAGCTCATTTTTCTGTGAATTGACCTCTTTCAGCTCATCTGCTGCCTCCGAAAGCCCCACAAAGTACTCCGGCTCTCCCTTTAAGCACTCGAAATTTCTCTGCGCCTTGAGACTTGAAATGATACCCACAAGCTGTATCTGCTCCTTCTCAAGTCTCTCCACATCTGCCTCATACTCGGCAAGTCTTGCCTTGGATACCCTGCCTCCGATGCAGGCATTTGTAGTATAATCGCGCTTCTTCAGATGTCTGAAAATAAAGTTGCTGTATGAGTAGCAGTCCGGTGTAACTCCATCTCTCACCTGCTCGAGCTCGTCAACACTCCGACACTTTATAATATGCCCAAGATATCTTTTGAGACAGACATCCACATATTTTTCCTTTGTGTCCACAGCCTCATAAAGCGAACCGTCCATGGCCTTTGGTTCACTGTCCATGATAGCCTTGGAATTGATGAGATCAACATCCTCAAACTGCTTCATATCCCTGAAAATAACAGCTGCCGTATGCGCATAACGAGGCTCTGTGATAAGCGAGAACTTGAGCCTTCCCATACGTCCCTCTATAGCGTTTTTCCATTCCTCGTCCTGTACGTCAAACATATCCGCAAATACCTGCACCTTCACAGGCTCGCCAAATCTATCACTTAAGTCTCTCTGCAGCGCAGCTCTTGCCGAACGCAGGCTCTCACTGTACGACTTGCGGTTGTTCTTCATATCATCGACCAGACGCTGTTTCTCTTTAAGCTCTTTTGTTATCTCATTTTTCTGTGAGGTATTGTCCTCAAGCTCATCCTCGATATCCTTCTTTATGGACTCGAGCTTTAGATGAAGCTCCTGACATTTTGCCTTAGTGACATCGCCATCCACAATCTCTTCAATGAGGTTTAAAACTGCATTGCTCACATAGTCTGTGATGACCTCATCCTCATCCCATGCCTTTAGTCCGTTTGTGATTTTAATCCACTGGCGGCTGTTGTCGGTAAGCATGAGACTTCTCTTCTCAAGCTCCTTAAGCTGATCCTTTTTGCTTCCTAAGTCGCTCGATTTCAAATCCGCACATACCTGAATATACTCCTGCTGCACAGTTGCCTGCTGCCCGGCTATATCCTCTGCTTTTTCTGAAAGCCTGTCCTGTTCCTCTTCGATACGCTTTTTATCATCCTCAGCTGCCTGAATCTTTGCACGCATATCCTCGATATCTATGCACCTGATCATTGTCTCTGCCATGACAATATCGCTTTGGATATTCACAAGCTCCTGTCCCGACTCCTTTATTTCCTTAAGAAGCTCAATACGCTTGCGCATATCCTCTATTTTTTCCCTGATCTGTCTGTATGCATCGAGCTGCTCACTGATAGTCTCTATCGTGCCCGAGTCACTCTTTGGAAACATATAATCGCGTATAAACTGACCTGTTCCATTTGTCATCCTGAGTGCAATAGCACTTTTTTCCATTGTGATAAAACGATTCGGGTCAATATATCCTAAAATCACATCATATAATGTGCCAAGGTATGCCTCCTTCGATGCGTAAATACGGTTGACATCCCCTCTGGCGCGCCTGTCAGCCGACTGTGAGCGAGTATTTATAAGCTTTTTAATATCATTATTTGAATAGCAAAAGCCATCTGCTGTCACATATGAAGGCTCCGGCATCCTACCCGAATGACTGAAGTACACAAACCGCTTAATCTCAGAATCGTTTTTTCGTACCTCAAAGGCTATTCCGATACATGTAAACGTATGACTGCCTGTATCCTCTATCTCAAGCGCTATGACAGAACAAAAATCACAGTCGCCACGATTTGCGGAGCCATCCTTCTGCTCTCCCTTCAAATAGCTCAGAACACTTCTCCTGTTTTTTGCATCATCTGCCGCCTTGTTCAAAAACGTGGGACTGAAGCTGCCATAGAGTATAACCTGAATCGCATCCATGACGGTTGATTTTCCAGAGCCGCTCTTTCCACTGAACAAATTGACATACTCATTAAATTGCAAAACCTTGTGATTTATTCCGCCCCAGTTGTTTAGACACATTCTGGTAAAAATCTTCTTAGACTGACTCAATTGGTGACTCCTCCATTTCACTGTTCTTGGCAAATTCATGAGTATGGTTTACAGAACTGCCTTCGGTATCTGATCCGGCAGCTTCAAGTGTTGCAGCCGACTCGTTATCATACTTAATCAACTCCACCTCATCACTGTACATGCGCACAAGCTCATTTATATCCATGGCTGAGCAGAATATATTTACTGTGCCATAAATATAGATTGGCGTGTTGTCCTCCAGGTTTGCAATAGCCCCCGGCAGCTCAATCATCTGATGTGTTTTCATGAGCAAAAGAGCATCCGACCATTCCTGATTAGTGAGCTTTCTGGTAATCAGATTGGTATTCCTGCCGTACTCACGAATCTCCGCCAGATTCGTTATTGTCGCATTCAGCCCCTCTCCCATGATTTTGTCCCTGTATATCATCTTCATTATAATGACAAGCCTTGCCGTCAAAAGAGTCATCTTCTCGAGTATAACTCCGTCACCCTTTATCCTGAAAAGATGCTCCTGCTGGTCGTGAACCAGCTCACAGTCAAGCACCGCCAGATAATCTGCGATAAACTCCCTGTTTCTAAGGCATACCTGATACCTTGGATTATCCCTCTGAATCAATGTAACAGGGTCACATTTCATTTGCAGAATACAGGTCTGCCTGAACAGATCCTGAATAGTTTTTTTGATATTTTCAGCCTCATTTGGCGAGACATTTTCCATATATTCAAACATATATTACTCTCTTTTCTATGCTTCTCGTTTAGCGTTTGATCTGGATATTACAAGCCTTGAGTAGCTTACACCATCACTCTTTGTTATCTCTCCGTCCAGACTCACCGTGTCCTCACCCATGCGCTCGTTGGTCTCCTCCTGCCACAAAAACAGAAGCTTTTCCAGATCCTCCATGGATTCTACAGTCTGTTCATCTGTCACAAACATGCCATCACGCATATTTTTATCTCTGAAGCTTTGAAGTTCCTTTTTTGTATACAATGGCTTTGGCACAAAATCAGCCATATCATCTTCGCCTGCCGAAGCATCGTCAATAACAAACGGAACAAACTCACTTCTTCCGCGCTCTCGTCTCCCCGGAAAGCTGTCATCGGTTACATTGTAAAACTGTCTGGTGAACTTCATTCTATCGCGAAGCTCCCCAAGTATCTCATCTGTTTTATCACTCTTATCTATCAGGTTAATGAGCTTGACTATATTATCCTCGTCATCTGCGCCCTCCTGCAGGATATAGTGTATCCTTGCAAGCGCCCTCTTTGCAAAAATCGTCTTCTGCTCAATAAGCTTGTTGTACTTTCTCTCAATCAGGTCAAACTCATGCTCCACCTTATATACAAGCTCACTTGCCTTATCGCAATACTCCACGCTGTACTCATAGCGTTTTCTCTCAAATGTACCGGGTGTAGTCTGCTTAAGAATCCCCTCAAGCTCAGCCCTTCTGTCATCATTCTGATTGAGGATTTTGCTGATAAGCTCCTTTACAGCCTCCTTGTAACGATAAAAGCTGTCCGTGGTCGTAAGGATTGCATAACGTCTGCTGTCACTGTTGTTGATTTCCTTGATCAGCACCTTCTGTATACCGATAAAATCCTTCATGCGTGACAGCTCATCAAAATATGCCCTCATGCCATCCTGCATATTTGATAAAAGCTGGCCAAGATTTTTTGACGTATACAACGCATTTTTCAAAATATCATTGTTTTTTTCCGGGTCTGAAAAATATGTAAAAAGCGCACTGTAAACAGCCAGAATACTCTCACGCTCCCTGCTGTCATCATCCACCAGGAGCTTTTTAAACAGCTCTGCATACATCTGGCTGTACTGAGGAAATGCAATCACATATGTGTTGAGCTTTTCATCAAAATCACTCCTGATCCAGCCCCACTTTATAAGCCTGCCCAGTATGGCAGATGGTGTCAAGGTGTATGCGAAGCTGGTCTGGTCATACATATCATCAATTTCAAAATCAAGCTTATCATCATCATGATTATCCATGCTGCCATTATCTTCATCACTCTCTTCTTCAGTATAATCAGTCTGCCATACAATGCCTGTTTTTGATATGGTATCCGCTATGATTATCTGACACTCCTCCCGTGTCAGCCCAAGTGATGCATAGACCTCGTTATTCTCCTCATATAACGCAACAACAATCTGCATGTATGCATCCATATTTTTCGTGCGGAATAAACTATAAAATTCTTTTGGTATTCTATCTTTTAACGTCATACTCATATAATAACATATCCCCACGTTTTTCGCCATATACATGGAAATAAACGTGGGGATATTAATACCCTTAATTCTATTTAATACAATTAATATATCTGCTTACTGCTCAGCAACTCTCAGATGACGGATAAGCTCATTTAAGCTCTCTGCCTCACTGCTCATCTCCTGACTTGCAGCTGCGCACTCCTGTGAAGAAGCTGAGTTAGTCTGAACTACATCGTTAATCTGCTCTACACCATTATTAATCTGCTTGATAGCATCTGTCTGTGTCTCAAGTGTCTCTGCGATTCCATTAACCTCATCTGTAATAGTCTTGGAATTGCCGGCAACCTCCTCAAGCTGCGATGCTGTCTTGCCTGCAATAACCATTCCTTTTTCAACAGCCTTGACTGAAGACTCGATAAGAGCTGCTGACTCCTTAGCAGCATTTGCACTCTGCTCAGCAAGTACAGTAACCTGGTCTGCAACAACTGCAAAGCCTTTTCCTGCCTCTCCTGCTCTGGCAGCCTCGATAGAAGCATTGAGTGCAAGAAGGTTTGTCTGGGATGCAATCTCATTGATTGTTGCGATGATTTTACCGATTTCCTGAGATGCCTCATTGATTTCATTCATGGATGTAACCATCTCGTGCATCTGTCCGTTGCTATCCATAATCTCAGTTCCGAGTCCGTCAACCTTCTGGCTGATTTCCTTTGCATGCTCTGCATTTTCAGCTACCTGATCCGCTACAGAAGCAAGTGTGGCTGTAAGCTCCTCAACAACAGCGGCCTGGTCTGTTGCGCCCTGTGCCAGATCACTTGAGCTGGCAGCTACCTGCTCAGCGCCGTTTGAAACCTCATTAGCGGCTCTCTGGATACCACTGACTGTATCTGACATGCTCTCCTCGAAAGCAACGATTGATTCCTTAATTCCTACAAAATCACCCTTCCACTCAACCTGTGGCTTAAAGCTGAAATTGCCATCAGCAAACTGTCTCATTGTCTGGTCAATATCATCAATATATGAGCCAAGTGTCCTGATAGACTTTCTAAGGTCATGTGCAAGCTTGCCAATCTCATCATCTGAATGATACTCCAGATTGCTGTGAAGATTTCCATTAACAAGCTCTCCTGCCACTACCTCAATCTCCTGTAACGGTTCAAGAACAGAATCAATAACCTGATTACTGATTTTTTTTGCAATCATTGTGGCTACAATTCCAACTATTATTACATTAGCCAGTCCTATAATCAGGAAAAGCATAGCAACTGTTCCTGACTCGGCACCAAAGATATTAGCCTTTGCCCCAAAATAAACAAGTAAAATTGCTACAATTGATATACCTCCTGATACAAGCAGCATATCCAATACTTTCTTATAGCCATATTTCAGTCTCTGCTGAAGTGGCATTTCCATTATTTTGCTTTTAGATTCCTCACCCATATGTAATTCTCCCTTTCTTATTTAGGTTTCGTTCTATACAGTAAGATTATTATATCATTACCATAGTACTATTTCAATGATATTTTGACAATATTCGTCATTTTTGACATATCGCCTAATTTTAGAAAAGATTTATAGTCAAATACACCAATCACCCGCTTATTACACCTCGAAATCCATACATGCCCTATTTGCAGTAAATGGTCTCACCTTGGTATCAGCCACAGCAACATGCTTAGGGTTCTTTGCGTATGCTGCAAGTGCATCAGCATCCTCAAATGTTGTATCAAGCATCACATCTACGGTAGATGTCGGAAGATAATCTGTGCGCACTGAAATATCAAGCATGCCCGGAATCTGTCCCTTAAGTCCTTCTAAGCCTTCCTTTATGCCGGCGCGTATTTCTTCCTTCTGTGCCTGCGTGTATTCGTCCTTGAGTGTCCATAAAATAATGTGTTTAACCATTGTGTGCCTCCTGAGTTTATCCGGTCTTTCGGCCAGTCCAAACTATAACATAATAATTTCTTTAATGTTCATCTCTTCTATAGTTCAAAACCATAAGGTGAATGGAGACCTTTGTATGAATAATATGCCATTCAGACCGCTATGTCAATTACATATTCTACCCCATCACTTCGTTTCCTACCCCATTTTACAACTTTTATGGCAGAAAAACATATTAGACAAATATTCTCTCCACCAATTCTTTATAATGCTTTTTCAACATTTCATACCCCAAAGAATTCGAAATCAACTTAAGAGTAGTCTCCCAGTAATCTTCTTTGTAAAAATCTTCATCACAAATTCCACACGCTCTGTCAGCTTATAAATATCATACAAATGTCTTGCATTTCTGTGAGCCTTGCCCTGAAGGTAGTAATCGCATACAGTAAAAACCTTATCAATCAGAGTCGAAGTTACGAATCATACGCCCTACCTCATCCGCAAGAGGCTTCAATATGTTATATTTCAGTTTCTTTATGCAAGTACATGATCTAACTCCAATTCATAATAGTATTTAAACGTAGACATCGGATACTTTCTGATATACAAATCCACATCACTCCTTGTGATTCCATGAATGGATATATACTCTGCGAATTTCTCTCTTGCCTCCACATAAGAATAATCTAAATATGCATCAAGATTTTTCAACAGCTCCACCAAATGGGTATTGGGCGAACACCTACTTTTTCAGCGGTGGCTTTGCCGTTAATTGTTCGCTCTGATACAATGCCAAAGACCGTCGCCTTAGATTTATTTCTGAGACGACAGTCTTTGGCTATAATCCGCACATTCGTAATATGATTTGTTTTATGATGTTGAATTATATGTTTTATACCTAATTTAAAGAGGAACAAAAATAATTTTCTTAAAGCCAGCAATATTGCTTACAGGAGAAATGATAAGCATAATACTCCCAACCTACTGCTATCAACTGAATAATAAATGTTAAGTATTGTAAATGGGTAACGCTATATAATAAAATTTTCACAATTCACGCGATGCAGTGTATATTCGGTTAGAATCCAATATATTAGTGAGTAATAATATTAGATTCTATTAGAATCTATTGACGGGTGCAAAATTTGTGGTATAATATAATCAAAAGTAAAGAAAGAGGTCATATTATGCTTGAACAAATGAATTTTTCTAACGCATCAGTTCCTGTAACGTCTGTTCTGAATAGTATTAATACAGTGAATTTTGGAGGTCTTGATTTACAACCTACATATCAGCGTGGATATGTCTGGAAAGATGATTTCAAGGATAAACTAATCTACAGTATTGTAAAAAGCTACCCTACTGGAAATATAAGTGTACGTGTATTAAAAACACCAAATGCAAAGGGAGCAAAAAGCGAGGTAGTTGATGGACAACAACGCTTAACTACTATTAGAAATTTTGTTTCGAATCAATATATCATTAAAAGTGAATGGTCAAAGAAAATTATAGAAGTCATCAAAAACTATTACGAGTCAGCCGGAGTACAAGATGAAGCAGTAGATAAATTAGTAAAAAAATTAAATAACAAAGGCAATGTTCGTTTGAAGTTTAACGATTTACCAGAAATAATTAAAGGTAATATTAATTCATACAATATACCTATGACATATATTGCTGACGCAACCGACCAACAGGTACGAGAATATTTTAGATTTTTACAAAACCAAGAAAGGTTACGTGCAGGTGAAATTATCAACTCCATGCCTGCAACTAATCTAGAAGTATTTTTAGATAATATTTCTCATAAAAATATGTTTTTGGATATCATAGGCTTTTCTGATGATAGAGCAGAATTTGACAAAATCTTTTATAGCATTATAGGTTTATTTGATTTAAAAATATCTTTTGGCACAACTGATAAAACTATACAAAGCTATGCAGCTAAAGCAGAAACTCCGACTATTGGACTTGATAAAGTTAATACGATGGTAGAACAAATAAATTCAATAATTTCAGTTGGCAATTCAGTTTTAACTGCTACGAGAAAACGTTTTCTTAAGTATTTATTATTACTATCAGGGTTAAAATTAGTTGATTTTAGTACGGACACAGTGTTGAAACTAAAAACATTAAAAAACATTGATGATAAATTATCTGTGTTTTTTTCTGCAAAAGCAAATGTAATCGAAGAAGAGTATAAAGGATATTCTGGAGCGGTTATAGAAGAAATGCGCTTAATTGCTCTGCTAACGAAAGGCGGTCATTCCTTGTCAAGAGTAGAAAATCGTATGAAAATATTGGCATATTATGTAAATAATGAAGGCAACAAAACAATTCCATCACGAGTAAAATTAATTGAGAAATGAAATATAAAAAATTTTACAAACAGCTATCATGTTCAAAATCCGCACATTCGTAATTTGTTTTCGTTTTTCGTATAATGAACTTACTAAAATCAAGGAAGTTCAAAAATGAAAACAATTTTTGAAAATAACGGAGGAACTTATGAAATTCAAGGCGACTATTTGTTGCCAAACCTCACTTTACAAGATGAGGCGCAATACTCAATCGGCATATGGAGAATGAGGCACAAGCGATACTTGAAACAACATCACAAAGTGCTTTACTACAATCTTTTGATGGCAGGTAAGCTCAATTCATATCTTGCCGATATTGATAAGAGAGCAAGATTTCTGTTTGACAAAACAGTAAAATCACTTGCTGAAAAAGAAAATGTAACCGAAAAACTCAAATCAGAAAATGCAATATTGTGGGTGCAAAAGATGAATAATATCCGCAACCGAGCAACAGAAATCGTAAATAATCAAATAATATTTAACTGAGTAAAATGCACAGCCGACGGAAATTTTTCCGAAAGCTGTGCCTTAATTTTTAGTTATGAAGTTTTATGTGGAAACTTAGCGAGCAGACTAGCAGTATAAATCATTGTAGATATATCACTAAAAACACTCTCAACATCTACGATATTCATTAATTCCTTAGACATTTCATTCTCCTTTCTCAAAAATGGCGACACGTCGCCATTTTTAACACCGGCATCTATACCAAAACACTTTATGCGTGATGAACTGTATAGTAATGTTTCCCATCCAGAAAAACATAATTTGCACCAACACAGTAACTGTTCATTTGATTCATTAACCAATGTGCCGGCAAATCGAATAACGCAATTAATTCATTCTCACGATATCCATTTGCTATATCTTTTTTCGTTGGGGTCTTATGCAATTTAACTTCAGATTGAAAGCCAATCTCCCAAGATTAACTGGCCTGACGCCGAAGATTAGAAACACGTGTATCACACACGTATCACAAGCCCATTTTGAGTGAAGAACTTGAAAAGGGTCTTTTCTATGTTTGACCATCTTCCATTGAGAAATGCAACCATGCCTGACGGCTCAGTCGTGGCATTCGCTACATAAAGAAAACCGCAACTCCTCATAAAATGAGGAATTGCGGCATGTATTTAAGTTTCTATGATACTAAACCAAAGATTACTCAATAACTGTAGCAACACGTCCAGATCCTACTGTACGTCCACCCTCACGATATCAGACCGATGTATTGCGGTGTGCAAATGGTGATTTTTCGTGTGATTTGTGGCGAAAAATCCGGATTTTCCGTTGTGTCAGTGTGGTTTTGGCGGACTTTGTTATCATGGTGTTATCATGATACTTCTACATCTGAATATTTTTCTCCGATTTCTGACGTACAATACTCATATGGATTACATCTCTTATTCCTAATCACAATACCTTTATCTTCATCAAGTTTCTTGCAAATTTGTGCAATCCGACGTGATTCCATATCTATTTCTTCCGCAATATCTCTGGCTTTACAAAACTCTTTTCTTCTATTAAGCTCTAGAATAATATCCAGTTCTTCTTTACTAACCAGTGGAATTTTATTTGCCTGCTGAAATTGATGCTCAATCTCTTCGTCTACTTTTGAATATGTTTCTACTTTTGAATGGCAATCTGGACACTGAAATCTTGTAAATGTTAAAAACGGAATTTCGCTATCATCAAAAATACGTCCACACGCTGGATTGGTACATTTTATCACTTTTGTTTCTCTAATTTGTTCTAAAACCAATGATGTGAAATTAAATACTCTTTCTATAAAATATTTTCTATATATGGTTCCCTGTGCTCTTCCCCATATGATATTATTCTTTTTTGCCAATCCATAATTCAAACAATAAACATTAACTTTTTTCCCATCTCGATTTGATTTTTCCTCGTATTTTGTAATAAAATGATTCAATTCTAACGATTCCAAATACTTTTCAGTATTTTGTAGCACATGAAAGTGACTGCTATATGGAGCTGTTTTTTGGTACAACCTTCCTGTCAATTCACCTTTTACAATTTGTCTTTTTATTTCTTTCGCTTGGTCCACTATTGCGTCTCTTACCTTTTTCAGTTGCGCAATATTACGTTTTTCTTCTATGGAAAGCAAACAATATGTACTAGATCTAAAAAATGCATCTATATTATCTTCATAGTATTTTTCTGATGCATTCTCTATATCCTGTTTTGTAATTTTCTTTCCATATATGATAACGCTCTGATAAAGATAAGCCAACAAATATCCCATAATACGCGGTACATTCATAGATGTTCTAAAAAACATAGTATATACATCTGGCATCGTCATCTTATCATCAAAAAACTGGTCCATACTCCCCACATAATATTGGAATCTGTTTTCCAATAACCTTCTTGTAAAATCAATAGCATTTTCTTCCATTTTGTTTGTATCAAATTCCGAATACAAATTATAAAAATCCAAATTAATAATATCAATTTTTCCTGGATCTATCTTCCCATAATGTACTCGACTAGGATAAAATGCCACTTTAAATTTTACAAATTCCTCGGACCAATTATTTAAAGGTGCTACAACTGTATCTATAAATAATTTTATTGCAGTTTCCTCGATTTCAGACACATCATCCAACATTATAACCAGCTTTGTAATTCCCATCTTTTTTAAAATGGATTTTATTTCATCAATGATATTTTTTATTTCAAAAACTTGAAGAAGTATATTGGTATACTCTGTTTCATTTCCATCCTTGCACTCGTTTATATCACCATATTTGAATTCGTTCTTAACACCAGCATCTATCTTTTTTATATTCGCATTTATATTAGCAGAACTATTTTCAACACATTCTTCTTGATTTCTACTTTCTTTATTTAATTTGTTTTTTCTCTGTTGCAAGATAGGTATTTCTACATCTTTTAGCTTTTCATTATCCTCAATTTTATATAACAATTCTGAGATTTGCTTTTTTATCGATTCATTTCCGTTCCCCCGAACCTTATTGGCAACTCTCCCAAAAATACTTTGACGCTGTTTATCAATTTCTTCATAAATTCCTTTTAATATACTTCGAATAAAGTTTCGGCTTATTAAATATTTATTCAAATTTTCTTCATCAAAAAATTCCTCCAGATATGGTTGATTAATCGCCTGTGCTTGAGAAGATTCATAAATAGTTTTCACATCAACATAGCATGGCAAGAACTGTTTTCTTTTTCTATACTCATTTTCCAGCTTCAAAAAAATAGTTGACTTACCTGTTCCTTTTCTTCCCACAAGAAATGTAGTATTATCTCTCATACATTTCTCTAATACAACATTTCCAGGTAATAAATCTACATACAATTTATCAAGTAAACTCTTTCCAGAATTATCATCAACTAATTCTGCTCTTCTATATTTTTTCAATGATTCTGCCGCATTACTAAATCCAATTTTTTCATCCTCTGTATACATTTTATCACCTCTTGTGCTCCAATTAATTTTATTCTTGATCAAAAATTTTATCTAATGTTTTCTCCATATCTGCCACCAGATTAACCACCAGTGCATTTCCCATCATAAATCTACGTTTTCTCAATGGCATCTCCACTGTTTCTCCCTTAACCAAACAATACTTTGTATGATCTGTAGGAAATCCCTGGATACGTTCTGCTTCTGTTGCAGTAAGTAATCTTACTCTTCCAGTCATCTTATCTTTCACAATATGAGTTGTTCTACTAAACCCACCTTCTGATGTCAGCATTGTACGTGCCGGTTTATCTTCCTTATCGATCATAGAAATAGCACCCTCTGAGAATACATATTCATGACCTGTCGAACTTGTACGTAACAATTTTTTTGCACCTTTCAGATACTGCCAGGTCTGTCTATCCTCCTTTGGAAGACGCTGTTCAGTTTCATCACTATGTGTAACCGTAGAATCCGTATAATATAATTTTTCTTCTGGGATAAAATACTGTTCTTCCACTTGTCCGGTTTCCATAACATCACCAAGAGTTATCTGTTTTCCATGATAATCTGGAACAGTCTTCATTGTATATATTATTCCATTTTTCATTATCCCTGAATTTTCAAATGCAAATTGAAATGTTTCGGACACTTCACCTACTTCTACCGGCAGTTCCTTAATTTTCATCTTAGCAGATTCTGCTTTATTTACCGGAAATGTTTCTGCAAAAAAACCTTCTTTTAAGATTGAATTTTCCATACTTTCTTCTTTTAATGCATCTGCATAGCCCACTGATTTCAAAATTCTATCTGCATATTTTGTATTATTTTTATAGGCAAAAATAAATGTTCTACGCCGTCTCTGCTGGTATCCATATTCTGCAGCGTTTATCACACGCCATTCTACTGTATATCCTTCATCTCGAAAGCATGCAAGAATCACACCAAAATCCCTACCTCTTTGTTTTGCAGGAGATTTTAATAATCTATCAACATTTTCTAATAATACGAACGGTGGTCTCTTTGCTTCTAAAGTCTCACGTATTGACCACCATAAAATTCCTTTTTTTCCCTCAATTCCTTTGGAAGTAGCCAATGAAGATGCTACAGAATAGTCCTGGCACGGAAATCCACCGACTAACAGGTTAAAATCAGGAAGTGTTGTTTTATCTACATCTTCAATATTATAATTTGTTGTATCTTCACCATTATTATCTAATCGTGTTCCGAATCGGTATACATAACAGTCATGTGCATACTGTGTACTTTTCTCTGCCGGCTCCCACTGGCTAAACCAAACTGTATCCCATTTTTCTTCTTTACCATAATCCTCTGTTGTTTTTATATTATTAAGTCCACATCTAAAACCACCAACTCCGGCAAACAATTCGCAAACTGTTTTCTTCACTTTATATTACCTCTTCATTTATTGTCAGAACGATCGTTCTTAAATATAATAACCTATTTTTATATTCTTGTAAAGATCCTTTTCTATTTTTTAGTATGATTTTATAAAATCTTTAATCTGCTGTTTCATATATTTCTTATTATACCAAAAGCACTGTTTGGTCATGTATTCTCCAGTCTGTCTCTTATACACATCTCCGAGCCCACGAGACCG
>ERZ1026776.985-NODE-985-length-17447-cov-20.558705_pt1 | contig 17447 bp, 6 predicted proteins | sample MGYA00380125_ERZ1026776 | MGnify/ENA primary metagenome ERZ1026776 (study PRJEB33269, sample SAMEA4719761) | human gut metagenome | biome: human-associated habitat; feature: organic feature; material: feces | place: Cameroon | collected 2013-10 ...
AGCACGCCATCTGCGTTGTTGCGTCGCCTCGACGTACTAAAAGTACGCCGTCGGCATCCGCGCCTAGCATCTGACGCACTCTAGCTTATCTCAGGGAAAAAGGAAGATAGCACGCCATCTGCGTTGTTGCGTCGCCTCGACGTACTAAAAGTACGCCGTCGGCTTCGCGCCTAGCATCTGACGCACTCTAGTTTATCTCAGGAAAAAAGGAAGATAGCACGCCATCTGCGTTGTTATCCAATTCCCCCAACAACTTCTCCCGTCATTATTAGGAAAGGATTTAATGTGAATAAAAAATATTGCCTGATTCCTGATGAAGAAAAATTTTATAGTTTTTTGGCTTCGCTGACCTTTTCCCCGGTGGAACTGATGCAGCTGAAGCTGATGCATATTAATCAGATTTGTGTAGACGAGTCTGCCTGTCAGTGGGAGGTGCACTTTAGCTGCGCCGCCCATCTTACCGGCGGCTTGCTGCAGAAGGCGGCGCAGCAGCTTGCAGCCGCTTTTTCTTTGCAAAGCGTAGATATGATTTGCGACGGCGATGGCTCCAAATGCCAGATGATGCAGCGTGAGCCACAGGCAGAGGTAGAAATTACCGATTGCACTGGTGAACCGCTGCCGGAAGAAATTCCTCTGCCGCCGGAGCCGCCTGATATTGATATCGGCGAAACCCTGCCACCGGAGCCTCCCTGCGAAGTGTCCTACAACAATCCGGAGGAGGATCCGGAGTATCTGCAGGCAATGGCTGCCTTATACGGTGAAAAGAAGGCAGACGGCCAGCTGTGGGGTAAAAAAATCAAGGGTACACCGCGTAAGCTTGATACTGTTACCGAGGAAGAGCGCAACGTTGTTATCGAAGGTACCTTTGTTAAAAGTCTGGATAAGGATGGTGCGCTGCAGACCTTTATTGATAAGGAAACGCGCGTCGGTTCCATTGTCCTGACCTTTAACGTGAGCGATGATACCGGCGGTATTTTCGTCAAGCTGCGTTTTGACAAGCGTGATGGCGGTGACCCGCGCAAGGAATGCAATGAGTTTAAAAATCTGTTGAAGCCCGGTATGCGCTTGCGTCTTCAGGGTGATGTTGCGCCAGACCGCTTTGCCTTTGACGAGATGTGCATGGTGCCTCGTGGCATTATGAAGCTCGATGCCAAGGAGGAGCGCATGGATAATGCGGAGGTCAAGAGGGTTGAGCTGCATTGCCATACGAAGATGAGTAAGCTTGATGGCCTGACGCCGATGGAGGGCCTGGTCAAGCAGGCAATCCGTTGGGGACACAAGGCTTTGGCGATTACCGACCATGGCGTAGTACAGGCCTTTCCGTTCTGCTTTGATGCGGCGGAGGGCAGTGACCTGAAGCTGATTTTTGGCATGGAGGGTTATCTTATCAGCGATAGCCATACTAAGGACGATGCTGTTGATACAGAAAATCCTGATGCTGCGACTAAGGGTAAGAGCAAAATCAGCAGCCACCATATTATTATTCTGGCGAAGAATGAAATCGGTCTGCGTAACCTGTATCAGCTTGTTACCATAAGCCACTTGCGTTATCTGAATAAGCGTCCGTTGCTGCCGCGCGCTGTTATCGAGGAGCATCGTGAAGGCCTGATTCTCGGCTCGGCCTGCGAAGCAGGCGAGCTTTATCGTGCGGTGCGCTTAGGTGCGAGCGATGAGGAGCTGGAGGAAATCGCCGGCTTCTATGATTATCTGGAAATTCAGCCTACTGGCAATAACCAGTTTTTGGTACGCGAAAATTACTGTACGGAAGAGGATTTGCGGGAGCATAACCGCAAAATCTACGAGCTGGGCAAGCGCTTGGGCAAGCTGACTGTAGCAACCTGCGACGTGCATTTCCTCAATCCTGAGGATGCACAGCTGCGTGCGATTCTGCAGGCCGGTCAGGGCTACAAGGATGCTGATTTGCAGCCGCCGCTGTACTTGCATACTACGGAGGAGATGCTCAAGGAGTTCTCTTATCTTGGTGAAGATGCAGCCTACGAGGTTGTTGTTACCAATACCAATAAGATTGCGGATATGATTGAGCGTATTAAGCCTGTTCCCGACCGCGACCAGCTGTATTCGCCGTCGATTCCGGGTGCGGAGGATGCCGTGCGTGATTTGTCCTATGCCAAGGCGCATGAATGGTACGGCGAAAAGCTGCCGCAGATTGTTGAGGACCGCTTGAAGATGGAGCTGGATGCTATTATCGGCCACGGCTTCTCCGTATTGTATTACATTGCGCATAAGCTGGTTAAGCATTCTATCGACCGCGGTTACTTGGTAGGCTCGCGTGGCAGCGTAGGCTCGTCCTTTGTTGCTACGATGCTGGATATTACCGAGGTTAATGCGCTGAAGCCGCATTACCGCTGTCCGCACTGCCGTCACAGCGAATTCTTTATGAACAATGAGGTAGACAGCGGCTTTGACCTGCCACCGAAGGATTGTCCTAAATGCGGCACCAGAATGCTGCGCGACGGTCATGATATCCCGTTTGCGGTTTTCCTGGGCTTCCATGGCGACAAGGTTCCTGATATTGATTTGAACTTCTCAGGTGGTATCGATCCCGATGATCCGTCCGCTATGTCCGACCAGAGTGTAGCGCACAAGTATACCGAGGAGCTTTTCGGTCGCGACAATGTTTGTCGCGCCGGTACGATTGCTACCATCGCCAACAAAACTGCGATAGGCTTTATCAGAAAATATTACGAGAGCAAGAATCTGCATGTGCACCCGGCGCACGTGGCTGCGCTGGTTGAAGGCTTTGCCGGCATCAAGCGCACTACGGGCCAGCATCCCGGCGGTATCATGGTTGTGCCGCGTAATATGGATATCCATTATATTACACCGATGAACCGTCCTGCCGATGATAAGGATGGCACTACGATTACTACTCACTACGATTATCATAGCATCAATGACCGTCTGGTTAAGCTGGATATTTTGGGCCACGATGATCCGATGGTTCTGAAGATGCTGGAAAAATATCTGCAGGAGGATGTGGATCCTAACTTTGATCCCAAGAAGATTCCTGTAGGCGATGAAGAAACGATGCGTATCTTCCAGGATACGTCTTCGCTTGGCGTTACGCCGGAGCAGATTGATAGTGCCGTCGGCACCTTTGGTATCCCGGAATGCGGTACCAAATTTGTACGCCAGATGATCAGCGACGTACAGCCGAAAAAATTCAGTGAGGTTGTGCGTGTATCCGGTTATTCGCACGGTACGGACGTATGGCTGAACAATGCGCAGGATTTGATTAAGGAAGGCAAGCCTGTTGCCGAAACTATCTCCACGCGTGACGACGTTATGACGCACTTGATTTCCAAGGGCGTGGAGCCCAGTCTGGCGTTTAAGACGATGGAGCACGTGCGTAAGGGTAAGGCGGCGAAAAAAGGCCTGGAGCCGAAGATGCTGGAGGCTATGCGCGCGGTAAACATTCCCGAATGGTATATCAAATCCTGCGAAAAGGTACAGTACCTGTTCCCGAAGGCGCATGCTGTGGCGTACGTTCTGATGGCGTACCGCATTGCTTATTGCAAGGTGCATTATCCGAAGGAGTTTTATGCAGCGTACTTTACGGTACGTGCCAAGGATTTTGATTACACCCATGTTTCCAAGGGCAAGGCCTATGTGAAGAATTTCATCAAGAATGTTTACCAGCAGGGCTTTAAGGCTTCGCCGCTGGATAAAACAACGGTTACTTATCTGGAGCTGGTGAATGAGATGCTGGAGCGCGGTCTGAGCTTTGATAAGATGGATTTATACAAGTCGGACCCGATTAAATTCCTTGTTACGGAAAACGGCCTGCGTCCGCCGCTCGCTGCTTTGGGCGGTGTGGGTGAAAATGCTGCCAAGAGCATTGCGGCTGCCAGGGATATCAACAGACCGTTTATCTCTCAGGAGGATTTGCGCTTGCGCTCGGGCGTCAACAAGAGTGTTATCGAAAAGCTGGCTGATATGGGCGTTTTGGGCGATTTGCCTGCTACAAACCAGATAGATTTGTTTGCTTGAGATAGGAGATACATATGCAAAAAATGATTTTGGCCTATAATTTTACGCCTGAGCGTCTGCAGGCGCTGAAGCTTATCTGCATGATGCTGCGCACGCAGCTGCGCGCCGTGGCGCGCGAGGAGCTGCTGCAGCCTGTTGGCTATCTGGCAGGCTTGTCCGAGGTGGCGCCTGTCAGTGAAGCTTATACCGGTGACGAGGGGCAGGAGGAAATGCTGCTCATGTGCGGCTTCAGCCGTCAGGATTTGGACAGACTGCTGGCTGCTATAAAAAAGGGCAAGCTGCGTCAGGTGGCGCTGAAGGCGATGCTGACACCCACCAACTGTACCTGGAGCGGCCTGCAGCTTTTGCAGGAGCTTAGCCAGGAGCATGCTTATATGCATGGCAAAAATGCAGGCAAATAAGCAAAATTGCTGTTGCCGGTAGTTTTACTGGCGTTAAAGCGCTTTCTCTGATATAATTAGGCATGATAAACTTTAGCTACATTTAGGAGGATAATAATAATGGCAAAAGATAGTTCCTTTGACGTTGTTTCTCAAGTTGATATGCAGGAGATGGATAACGCTGTTAATCAGGTTAAAAAAGAGATTGACCAGCGTTATGATTTCCGCGGCAGCAATGCTTCCATCGAGCTCGGTGAGAAGGAAGTAAAAATTGCAGCTGAGGACGAGTACAAGCTGGGCGCAATTTTAGATATGCTGCGCCAAAAAATGGCTAAACGCGGTATTCCTCTGCGTTGCCTGGTTCCGGGCAAAATTGAGCCCGCTGCTAAAGGCACCGTTCGCCAAGCTTTGGAAATCCAACAGGGTATTTCTAAGGAGAACGGCAAAAAAATCGTGGCAGCTATCAAGGCTTCCAAGCTGAAGGTAACTGCTCAGATTCAGGATGACCAGGTACGTGTTGCAGGTGCGAAGAAGGATGACCTGCAGGCTGTTATCCAGCTGCTGAAGGCCGGTGATTTCGGCGTTGATCTGCAATTCATCAACATGCGCTAAGCATTCGTCCACGGTCAGGAAAGAGTGGAGCAAATGACAGAAGACAAAGACTTTGACAAAAGTAAAATCAATGAGAACGAGCTGCGTAAGTATGCTGACAACTACAGCGAGGAGAATTTACTGCACAAGATCAGTAAGTTTGGTGCTCATATAGGCCTGGAGCTGCTGTACAAGGTTGCTCAGCTGTGGTGCGTACTGCAAAAGCCGGAGGTTCCTGCGAAGGATAAGGCGTTGATTATGGGCGCCTTGGGGTATTTGATTTCTCCGTTGGATTTTATTCCGGATTTGACGCCGGTGCTGGGCTATAGCGATGATCTTGTGGCAATCAGCTTTGCAATGCTGAAGGTACAGCAGTATATTGATGATGAGGTCAAGGCTGAGGCGAAGGCATTGTTGGCGAAGGTTTTTGATGGGAATGCTGTTGCGAAGCTTTGAGTGCTTTGGACTAAGAGGCGCTGCCGGAAGGCAGCGCTTTTTTTCGTGCGTAAGCTTCTAATGATGCAAAGGATGAATGTAGCACTTACCTAGAAGGGAGGAATACTTGTATTGATGTCGTAAAGTAAAGATTTGCTAAAGCGAAAAGAAAAGATAGTTGATATTTTACTTGTGATTTGACGCAGAATATTGCTTATTTTGCGTAATCTATAAAATGAAGCAATATGTAATATAATATCTGAAAAGTGAGCAAAAGACAAATGATAATAATTAACGAATGCAGATTCTTGACTATATGATAGTTTGAGTGCTATAATAAAAAAGTAAATGATACAAAAATCCAATAGAGAAGATAGAAAAAAATAAACTCAAATAATATTAAAACATTATATCAATTACTGCTTTTGATATGATAAAATTTAAAAACCGTATTAAACAAATAGGGAAGCATGGTGAAAATCCTGCACTGTACCGCAATTGTATTAGGGAGTGCTTTTATCATATAAGCTGTTTGCCATAGCTTATACCTTTCGCACAGGGATGAAGGCATGAAGATCTTGAGTCAAAGCGCTGTTTGTTTGAGATATCCATTATACCTGCGATTTACAGGCGGATGCGAATTGTTTTTAGTATGCCTTTGTAAAGAAGGGGGACGTGGATTCAAATGAAGTACGAGGATTTAAAGATCAGTTTAACGCATTTTCAGAGCTTGGATGAGAAGTTTGTAGTAATACCGCGGGATTATCTGCTTTCAATAATAGAGGAACTCTTAAGATTGCGGCGGCGTGATGGAGCAAGGGCACAGCATGGTCGAATAAACTCTATACATAGCAATAGTTTAAAAGCAAAATTATAAATTTCAATATAATTCATATAAATCATGTACTTCAGCACGCCAAATAGCTTAGCTTACCTGCACAGGAGACCGTAAAGTCGGATTGCAGCTGAAGGCATATAAAATTAATCTGATGACTTAATTTTATTATGGGACTATTATGCCCATTTTAAAATTAAGTCTTTTTTTATAAGCTTATAATAAATTTCCAGGTTAAGGGGGAGATGTAAGTGAAAAATATTAATGGCCAAAATATTTTAGCTGCAGCAATTGCTATATCTCTGGGATGTTGCTATGCTGACTTTCTGCCTGTTGCATATGCGGAAGCAAATGAAGCCGCACAGACAGCAAGTAATGGTGCTGATGATCCGTCTATGGACTTCAGCCTTGAAACTATGACGGTAGAAGCAAAACGTCCTGATTGGGAAAGTAAGCTTTCTCCTGGCACGGTGAATATTGTGCGCCCTGATGACTTCAAGGGTGAGCAGAAATCATTGCCTGACTTGCTTTTAACAGTGCCTGGCGTGCATGTGCGTGAGGTAAACGGCAAGGGACAGTATACAACGGTGACGATGCGTGGCTCTACTGCGGCGCAGGTCGGCGTTTTTATTGACGGTGTATTAGCCAACCTTGGCGGTGACACTGCTGTTGACCTTTCGACAATTCCTGTAAAAAACGTAGAGCGTATTGAGGTTTACCGCGGTTATATTCCCAGCCGTTTCGGTGGTACCTTCATGGGCGGTGTTATCAACATTGTTACCAAAAAACCGGAAACAACCAATGTATCCTTAGAGGTTGGCAAAAGCTCTTATGGTGGCAAAAGAGGCTCTATGGAGATTACAGCTCCTCTGGGAGATGGTTCGTTAATGGTTGGCACTAACTACGAATCAAGTGACGGTGATTTCAAATATAAGAATTATGCTGCGGAAAGGTATATACCTAGTATAAAAACTTATATTGCTGAAAATGAAAAAGAAATAGTAGAGTTCAATAATAATAATATAGATATGCTCAATGGCACTTTAATAAAGCTTTCAGATGAGCAAGTAGAATATTTTAAAGCAAATAATGATGCATGGGAAGCGTATGTTAAAAATGAAGGAGAAAATAGCTTAAGTAATTCTATTTATGAAAATCGTTATAATTTTGCAAAACAAGATATTGGCAAGACGAATTTTTACAAAATAGAACAGCAGCTAATTGATCAAGGGATACAGCAAAAATATTTTGATGCTGGATATGATAATAATGACTGGTTTACTGGTGTGGAAAATGACTGGAATGGAAATAACTTTGGCCCGGGAATTATAACTCCAGAAATAAAAGATGAATTAATCAAAAATTACGGAGATAGTATTGTTCAAGGCAATATAAATGAATGGACAAATAAAGTTAACCCGGAGAATAGTCCTAGTATAGAAGCTTATACACAAAAAGTTAAGGAATGGAAGCAAAAATTAAAAGAAGCGCAAAATGCAACCAGATATAGAAAATATAATGATTATGAAAAATCTAGTACTATAGTTAAATGGCAAAATGCTGATTGGATGATTAAGGGAACCTACAATAAATTGGAAAGGCATTTACCGGACAGCGTATGGGGCGGAGATGTAAAGGGTGCATTTGCCAGCAATGGAGTAGATTTATATGATAAATTTTATTATGATAGCCGAAAGCAAAAACAAGAGAACATGGGACTTATGTTGCAGAACCGCCAGGAAAGAGGCAAGCTGGAATGGGGTTGGATGATTGACTATGAACATCAAGATAAAAAATATAATGCGGAACATATATTGATAGAAAACTTTAATCCTGGGCAGGATTGGGAGTTAGCAAATACTCCACTACGTGCATGGAGTAGATATAAGTCCAATAAGTATACAGCCCAGATTGATGGCGGTTATAAGTTGAATGATAATAATATGCTTGATTTCCTTATCAATTATTCTAATGAGAGAATGAGAATCAAAGGGTCAAATATGGATAAGGTGTTAAGCAAAGAAAATGAGAACTCCCTGGCATCGCAAATACGTAATAAATATGATCAGAAACTGTTTAACATCCAAATTCAAGATTCTATTACTCTGGATAAGGCTGGTAGTTGGATTTTGACGCCAAGTTTACGGTATAACCAATCCCAAATTATTGGTTATAGCGATGGTAAACGTTTTGAAGATGGTTATTTCGGCTGGATACATCCAAAAGATTCACAAACAAACAGCAAGACTACCTGGCAGTTGGCGTTAAAAAAAGAATTTAATGACAATTTAACTGTACGCATGACAGGTGGTACATATTACCGGTTACTTAATATGGCAGAAATTGCCGGTGATGGAGCTGGCATATTGCCTACTCCTGCAGACCATAACGGGAAAGGGGCGATATTCCCTGTTCCTGAGGAAGGAAAGCAGTTTGATGTTAGTGCCATTATGCATAATAAGCTTTTAGGAGCTGATAATTCTACTACGATAACTTATTTTTGGCGTGATTCTACCAATATGTTGCAGCTAGAGCGAGCTGGTAAGGATTATTGGTGTTATTATAACGATAACAAAGGGAAAGCTACTGGTTTGGAATTACAAAGTAGCTTTAAATGGGATAAGTTTGATTTAGATTTGCAGTTAACATATGTTAACAGTAAATCTTATAGCCAATATACTGCTAATGGTAACAATAATGGCTATAGCAGTGTATGGTCAACATACCAACCTGAGTGGGAAGGCAATCTCCGTATAACCTATAGACCTTCTGATAAGTTTTCTGTGTTTGCTGAAGGACATTACACTGACGAATATTTTACAAGCAGAGGTAAAGCTAGTAGTGGAGATATTTCCCCTTACTTGTCAGGAATGCCGGTAGCAGAATTATTTGTTATGAACAGTGGTTTGAAATGGATGCCACAGAAGAATTGGCAGTTAACTGTTGGCTGTAACGATATTTTTAATCATGGACCCAGAGCAAAAATATTGAGCAATATAACTAATATACCAGATGGTTACATAAATCCGGAATTTCCGACACAAGGAAGAACTTATTACGTAACTGCAAGGTACCAGTTCTAAGGAGATGAATAAATATGCGTAAAATGAGCAATGTAAAGAAAGCTGCAATTTTAGCATCGGTTTTGGGTGGTTATGTATTTGCAGGTAGTGCTATGGCGGCTAACCTTTTGGTTACAGTACCTTCTAATTATGGCAGCAGCAATATGGCTGTTATTACAGGTTCGCGTGTTACTGATAGGATAGACGCTGAACCAAGTAGGGCTGTTATGACATCTTTGAATAGAGATCCGGCTGCTTATAGTTTTGTAATGGATGGTAAAAACAAGTTTATTTTACGGCAATATACTTATGATACAATAGATTTACTCCCTATGATATTGGTTGACGCGGACACGGATTGGCCGAAGGATGGTTATATCTCCGGAACAATCTCAAAAGGGGCTAATCCCCATGCGGCAGCTGGTCATAATGGGTATGTTTATACAGGTGATTATGACTTAGGAACTATTGCGGTCGCTAAGGTAACAAACAATGCTTTAGTTGAGGATGTAAGTAAAACAAGATATTTATTAGAGGATATCAATAAGTATTGTGAAGGAGACTTAGATGTTAGCGAAGGTGCATGCACTCATGGCGAATCTTTATTAGTAAAAGGTAATCAGTTATTTGCTGTAGTTAGTGTTAATGCGACAGGCGGAAATACCAGCTATTCCTCTGGCTATTTGTTGCAATATGATATTCAGGCTGATGGTAGCTTGAAATTTGTTTCTTTTACTAGAACAGGGCGCAATACAGATACAGTAAAACTGAATAGTTACAATAATTTACTAATCAACACTGCCATTGGAGGTATGCAGAATTACGGATATGGAAACAACGGTTCAAACGTTACTATTGGCGTATTGAGTGGCGGTAAACTAAATGATAAGAATGAAGTCAATGCTTCTATTGTACCTGAAAATATAAAAAAATTTAAGTTGGATTTTAGAGATATTTGTGTTTGGCCAAATGGTACAGCCTATATACTTGCTTACAATCTCGATGAATCAGGACGGGGTGGCAGTAAATTCAATATTTATAAAACCACAGTGGCAAATTTGAATTCAACAACACCTAAGGATTGGGAGATTGTTGTTCAGGATAAAACTGATGGCGGTGGTAATACTGGTGTAAAAACAGGTTGGTTTAACAAGATTTTTGCAGAATATTATACCAAGCGTTTGTGGGGCGAATTTGGCGATAATATTGTGGTTTACCTTGATGGTGACAACAATCCCAGCTATACATGGTCAGCTTATAATTTAGCCGGTAACAGTGATTTTCATACTTTTAACTCTGTAACACAATTAGCTGGTGATGATGTTGTTGGCGGCTTGGCTTTATTAACTAAGTCGCGGGAAGAAGGGCTTACAACACCTTCGGCAACAACTAGTACAATTATAAATATTAATGCTAACGTTAAAACGGCAGATTATCAAAACAGGATTACAGGAACTACAAGCGATACTATATATTCCGATATTACCCCAGATAATAGCAATTATACATTTGAAGGGGATAAAACTATTTCGTTGAGTGAAGTAGCTTGGAAAAAACAGGCTGATTTAAGCAATAATATTCTGGCCGCTATTTATGCGCATGACGGCAACGATATTACTGTCAATGCCGGCAGCAATACTTTGCAGCTACAGGTACAGAACAGCATTGCTACACCTGTCGGCGTTTATGCCGGCAATGGCAAAAATGTTACTATTAATGCAGGTAAGCTGAATATTATTACCATTGGTGCTGTAGATGGCAACTCCTTGAATAACGCAATTATGAATGATGCAGGCAAGTCAGCTGCCAGCAAGATTACTGTTAATGGTGACGTTAATATTTCAATGAGAGGCGGCTACGGCGGTAATGGCGTTGCTGTACAGAAGACAGACCGTTGGGGCGAAGCAAGCTATGCTTCTGATGTTGCCAACACAATTACAATTAACGGCAATCTGACTGTAAAGGGCACTGACAGCGAAACCTGGGGCATTCCTATAAATGCTGATAATGTGTTATCGCGTTTTAACAATGCCGGTATTCTTACACAGGTAGAAAATAGCCGTGTAGATGTCAGCGGTACTGCTGATATGGATGTGTATGGCAATGGCATTACAACGAATGCCAAGAACAGTACGGTTTCTATTGGCGGTGGCGAGATTAATGTGCCGAAGGGCATGAATTATAGCTACTATACCTTGGGCGCATATCAGGGAACTATTAACGTTAACACCGGTAAGGATGGCGCAACAGCCGGCAATAACAGCGTTAAGCTGGGCGGCGACATTTTTGCTCTGTCAACTGGTGCGGTTAATGTGGCACTGACTACAGGGGATTCCTATCTGCGGGGCATTGTAGATAATGGCGGTACTGTTAATATGTGGCTGCAAAATGGTGCAAGCTGGATAAACCAGGCCAATAATACCCGCTATGCACAGGATAATGAAGATGTCGGCAGCAATGGCGCCAGCCACATCAGTAAACTGACCGGCGGAAGCAAAGATGCTGCAGGCGTTATCTTCCAAAAGAGTGGCAGCAAGGATATAACCGTAGATAAATACAGCGGTAATACTATGGTTATCTATGAGCATGATAATAGTAACCCGGAAAATATTCTTGGTGGCAATTTTACGGTAAAGACTGCTGAAAATGGCTCCGCTGTAGTTTTGCGTACTGATAGCAGCGGTGTAAATACTTCTTCTGAAGCAACTGTCAATAAGGTTCTCGACGCTTTGGCCAACAAGCTTTATTATACAGATTATGTCAGCGGCAGCAGAAATCTGGATGGAAAGGTACAGATTGCCGAAGGGCTGACAGCGGCTTCTGCAGCTCAATATATTGGAAATATTGAATATAGCAGTACTAGTGGACAAGGACGCTTAGGTGAAAAAATTACAACGCTATTAGAAGTTCCCAAAGGAGATAATGTTGAAAATAATAAAAACTTCCTTGTGGAAAATGATAGTTGGCATGGCAATAACAGTGGCGATAAAGTTAATCTGACATTGAAGGATAAAGCGAGCTGGACTGGTGATAACAGTGGCAGCAATATGGTGGTTAAAGCATCAGATTCCACCTGGACTGGTGATAATAAGGGTGAGGGATTAAACGTAACGCTGAATACATCAAGTTGGGAAGGGAATAATGAAGGCGGTACGGCTGTTATTGAGCTTAAGAATAAATCTAATTGGAGCGGAGATAATAGTGGTAATAACGCAAATATTGTAATAGATGATTCAACGTGGAACGGAGAGAATATTGGCAAAGATGCTATTATAACTGTTCGTAACAATGGTTATTGGAATAAAGACGTAAAAATTAATAACACTAAGTTAACAGTAGATAGTGCAAGCTATAATGGACACATAGTTAGCGATAGTAATACTATTAATGTGCAGAATTCGGCTCAATGGTCTGGTAACATTAGTGGAAAAAATAATATTATTACGTTACAGGACGCCAAATGGAGTGGTAATAATAGTGGGGATAATAGTACCATTAATCTGTTGAATGCAAAATGGAATGGTAATAGTTTCGGAAAGGACACCAAGGTTGCAATTAACTCTGGCAGTGTATGGGAGGGTTATAATAGTGGCGCAGGCTTTGATTTAAAAATGGCTAGCGGCAGTACTTGGGTTATAACTGCTGATTCTGTGGTAGAAAATCTTAGCAGTAATCTTGGACGAGCTGCTGGGACTAATCCAACCATTGATATGACTAATAGTGCAGCGAATGCTACTATTGGTAATTATAATGGCAACTTTACTTTGCTGTATAAGCACGATTATACTAATCCTTCACAATTACAAGGAGGAAGCTTTACCATCAATAAAGCTATAGACGGGAGTACTATCACTTTGTTGACGGATAGTAGTGGGATTAAGCTTAACGACGAGGATAGTGTAAATGATACGCTCAATGCTTTGGCTAATAAGTTATATTATCAAGAAGCAATAGAAGGAAAACAAAATTTATCTGGTTCGGTGAAGATTGTGGAAAGCCTGACTGCACCTGAAATTAGTAAGCAGGCTGGCAGTATCATCTACAATAGTACAAATGGACAGGGCATGTTGGACGCGAACAGTGTAGCACCAGGCTTCACTTATCCTAAAATGCAGGATAAATTTGTGTTTAATACAACTCTGACCGGTGATTATAAAACGGATAAAGAGTACAGGCAGCATGGTGTGCTTACGGCTGATAATAACAAATATGAGTTTCCACTAGATCCATCAACTAGTTCTTTACATGAAAAAACAACTATTGTACCTGAAAATGGTAATGCGATTTCTGTAAACCATGATACAACAATATGTTTGGGAAGAACTTATGATTTGTATCTAAATGCGCAGAAAGCTCCTAATATTATTGTTAGTAATGCTAAATTAAATATACGTGATGCCGGTACCGTTTATACCGGTAGAGATGAGATACATACATATGACTACAAGACACGTAACGAATATCAACCGGGAGTCATAGTAAATAATGGTTCTTTGAAAATAGAAGGTAATTTAGAAGCATATGGAAAAGTTGATGATGCTACGCCTGTTATAACTATCAATGGTAAAGATTCATCGGTAGAAATAACAAAAAGCTTAAGTATAGCGGCTGGTAGGGTTGTGCAATATGGCGATAAAGAAGATTTTAGTAATAAAGCGGAGGTAGCAGTATTAGCTGATGGAGGAAAGCTTCTTGTAAAATCTGGTGTAAATATTTCTGGCAGTTTACATGCAACCAATGAAGGCAACATTGAATTACGCGGTGGAGCCTACATGACTGTGATGGGGGATTTAATCGCAGATAAGAATGCTAAAATTAAACTAGTTAGCAATCAAGGGATTGTAGATTTAGATAGTAATGTTTCGACAGATGATACTGGTGAAGTGATATTAGATTTTGCGAAGAGTAGCTTGTTGAAAAATAAATGGAAAGGCGATAATAATGGTAATACCCAATTAGTTATGGAGAATGGCGAGTGGCGAGGCAATAACAATGGTAATATTACAGCTAGCCTTGCCAATAGCTCAACTTGGAGCGGTGCCAATACCGGCGCTAATGCAACCGTAAGCCTGACTGACAGCAGCTGGAGCGGCGACAACAGCGGCGTAGGTCTGAGCCTGACTGCCAACAACAGCAAGTGGAACGGCAGCACGAATGCTGCAGGCAGCGCAACACTGACGAACGGCAGCATCTGGACGGGCGCAAGCACAAGTGCAGACTTTACGCTTACATTAAACGGCAGCACCTGGAACAACAGTGGTGCCAGCAGCCTGAAGAGCTTTACAGCTACCAATGGCATAGTTGACATGACAAACGCTGCAGCAAGCGTAACCATCGGCAGCTACAGCGGTGACGCAACTGTCATCTACAAGCATAACAGCAGTAATCCTGGCGAAGTCAACGGCGGTAAATTCACTGTCAACAGTGCTAAGAACGGCAGCAAGATTACCATGCTGACGGATAACACCGGCGTAGATACGACAGATGAGGACAAGATTAACGAAGCACTGGATGCACTGGCAGGCAAGCTGTTCTACCTGGGAGCAATCGGCGGGGCGGAAAGCAATCTGAACGGCACCGTGAAGATTGCCGAAGGACTGACAGCAGCTTCTGTTGCTAAGCAGACTGCAGGCATTGTCTACGACAAGACAACAGGTCAGGGCAGCGCGGACCACAAGAGCGTAACGCCTGGTCCTGTATATCCGACGGAACAGGACAGAACAGCCTTTGTAACAAGCATTACCGGTGAGCACTTCACTGATAAGGAATACCGTAAGGCCGGCGTTCTCTCCAACACAGTCGATAATAATATCTATAACTTTACGAAAGACGCAACTACGATTACTACCGACAGCAGTGCAATTACTACAGCTAAGGATACAACCTTGAAGCTGAACAGCCACGATATGACGATTACTGCTAACAGCGGTGATGGTATCGCAACAACCGGCGGCAAGCTGACAGTTCAGGATGCAGGAAACTTTACTGTAACAGGTGCAAAAGCAATCAATGCCAACAACAGCAAGGTGGAGATTACTGCAGTTAACGCAACGCTGAATGGTGACGTGACTACAAATAATGCTGTAACAATTAAAGCAACGAAGGTTGCGAAGGTAAACGGCGCAGTAAGTGCTGACGGTACAAACAGCAGCGTAAGCATTAACGGCACAGCAAGCGCAGCAATTAGCGGCGAGGTAACTGCCAATGGCGCAAATGCAGCAGTAACTGTTGATTCCGCAGATACTACTATCGGCAGCGATATCACTGCCAACGGCAAGGGCGCGAAGGTTACAGCGAAGAACCTCAGCAAGTTGGATGGCAATGTGGCAACAGATGCTGACGGCAGCGTAGAGCTGAACTTCAAAGAGGGCGCAAGCTGGAGCGGTGACAACAGCGGCAACACAACCATGAGCCTGAGCAAGGGTACCTGGAACGGAGCCAACACCGGCAAGCTGAACGTAACGCTGACTAACGGCACAAGCTGGACCGGCGACAGCAGTGGTGCAGGCAGCACGATTAAGCTGGATGCTTCTAGCTGGAGCGGTATGAACAGCGGAGCCAATGCAGATATTACATTGACTAATGGAGCAAGCTGGAGCAAAGGCAATACTGCAGACGGCGTAACCGTTAAGGCAGATAAAGCAGCCTGGACAGGAGCTAACGGCGGCGCGAATGCGAACATTACGTTGGGCAACGCTTCTACTTGGACCGGTGCCAATAACGGCGCTAATGCAACGGTTAACTTGACCGACAGCAGCTGGAGCGGTGACAACAGCGGTGCAGGTCTGAGCCTGACTGCTAACAACAGCAAGTGGAATGGCAATGCTAATGCCGCAGGCAGTGCAGTATTGACAAATGGCAGCATCTGGACAGGTGCAAGCACTAGTGCAGACTTCAGCCTGACACTGAACGGCAGCACCTGGAACAACAGCGGTGCAAGCAGCCTGAAGAGCTTCAACGCTACTAATGGCGTAGTTGACATGACAAACGCTGCAGCGAGCGTAACCATCAGCAGCTACAGCGGTGACGCAACTGTCATCTACAAGCATAACAGCAGCAATCCTGGCGAAGTCAACGGCGGTAAATTCACTGTCAACAGTGCTAAGAACGGCAGCAAGATTACCATGCTGACGGATAACACCGGCGTAGATACGACAGATGAGGACAAGATTAACGAAGCACTGGATGCACTGGCAGGCAAGCTGTTCTACCTGGGAGCAATCGGCGGGGCGGAAAGCAATCTGAACGGCACCGTGAAGATTGCCGAAGGCTTGACAGCAGCTTCTGTTGCTAAACAGACTGCAGGCATTGTCTATGACAAGACAACCGGTCAGGGCAGTGCGGACCACAAGACCGTAACGCCGGGACCTGTATATCCGACAGAACAGGACAGAACAGCCTTTGTAACAAGCATTACCGGCGAGCACTTCACCGATAAGGAATACCGTAAGGCCGGCGTTCTTTCCAACACAGTAGATAACAATATCTATAACTTCACGAAAGACGCAACTACGATTACTACCGACAGCAGTGCAGTTACTACAGCCAAAGATACTACCTTGAAGCTGAACAGCCACGATTTGACGATTACTGCCAACGGCGGTGATGGTATCGCAACAACCGGCGGTACGCTGACAGTTCAGGATGCAGGCAGCCTGACGGTTAAGGGTGCGAAAGCCATTAACGCTAACAACAGCAAGGTGGAGATCACTGCAGTCAACGCAACACTGAACGGTGAAGTAAGCACAAATAATGTCATAAATATTAAAGCAACGAAGGCAGCGAAAGTAAACGGCGCAGTGAGCGCTAACGGTGCAAACAGCAGCGTAAGTATTAATGGCGGCGAAGCTACGACTGTTACAGGTGCAGTAAATGCTGACGGCGCAAATGCGGCAGTAACGATTGATTCTGCTGATACCACCATTGGCAGCGACATTACTGCTAATGGCAAGGGTGCGAAGGTTACAGTCAAGAACCTCAGCAAGCTGGACGGAGATGTTACAACAGATGCTGACGGCAGCGTAGAGCTGAACTTCAAGGAAGGCGCAAGCTGGACTGGTGACAACAGCGGCAATACTACCATGAGCCTGAGCAAGGGTACCTGGAACGGAGCCAACACCGGCAAGCTGAACG
>ERZ1026776.986-NODE-986-length-17443-cov-9.151139_pt1 | contig 17443 bp, 17 predicted proteins | sample MGYA00380125_ERZ1026776 | MGnify/ENA primary metagenome ERZ1026776 (study PRJEB33269, sample SAMEA4719761) | human gut metagenome | biome: human-associated habitat; feature: organic feature; material: feces | place: Cameroon | collected 2013-10 ...
GAATGAATATATGAAAAAATTAATATTTGCATTATCAGATTTATTTTGTGATTCAATAGAAGGAAATTATGAAAATATAAATCAGGCAGAACTTTTAGGATATATATGCACTAATCGTATTACGGGTATTGCATTTAAAAATATGTATAAGTGTTCTGTAAGATGGCAGAAAGAGTGTAAAGATGTTTTAGAAACAATGTATGAAAAAAATGTTCAGAAAAGCAAGATTTTTAAGCGTTTTGTTTGTGAACTTGCATCTATTCTGGAAAAGGCAGAATTTAAGTATGTATTACTTAAGGGGGCTTATTTATCTACTTTATTATACGAAGAAGGTATGAGAACCTCAAATGACATAGATATTTTGATTCAGGAAAAAGACATAGAAAAGTGTCAGCATTTATTGGAATCCAATGGTTTTACCCAGGGATACATAGAAGAAGGGAAAAAAATAAGACCAGCTAGTCGAAGAGAAATAATAATGTCGAGAATGAACTATGGAGAAACTGTACCATTTGTCAAGATAATAGATGATGAACTATTAGAGATAGATATTAATTTTTCATTAGATTTCAAGCCGGAGCAAGGTGTTTCTAGAGTAAAGCAACTTCTTGAAAGAAGAGAACAGGTTATATTTAAGGATTCTACTTATTATACCATGAATCAATATGATTTCTTTATACATTTATGTTGTCACTTGTACAAGGAAGCAACAACTATTAACTGGGTACGAATGGGAAGAGATTTGCAACTTTATAAATTTAGTGACATTAATCTCTTTTTTAGAAAGATTTTAGTATCACTAGATATTGATACTCTGGTAAAAAGGATAAAGGAGTACCGAACAGAGGAAGAATGTTATTATACAATTGTAAATTCTTCCAAGATATATCCAAAAATTATGGAATTGGACTTCTATAATTATTTAATACAAAGTATTGAGCCAGATAACTTAGAATTCATGAAACAAATTGTGGACCCTGAAATGGGAGAAAAATATTGTTATGATATGAGTTTTGAGGATTGGTTTTTCGCAGAAGAAAAAATTAAATTTCTCAACTAAATGTATTATATGTGGTAAGCAGAGATGGACGAGAAAGCGATTGAAATAATCAAAAGATATAGTAGTAGAATTACAAAAATTAATATGGATACTGATTTTTCAGAGATACAAGTTGATTCCTTGGCATTTGTGTCAATGATTACAGAATTGGAAGAATTGTATTGCACTACTTTAGAGGATGAGGAATTGGATTTTACACTATATGATACAATTGACGATTTATTAGCCTTGTTTAAACGAAAGAGCAAATAACATGAAGAAGATACTAGAGATAAAACCAATAAGAACACCGACCTCTGATCTTAGGGAAGATATTTTTGCCACAATCTTAAAATACTTAGGTAGAGACTATAAATTAATTATGGCTTGCGACTGGGGGCTGCGTATTAAAGGTGATGGTTCATTTGATAAGCTTGCTACTTGTATTGACCTTGAAAGAGAATATGTGGATATATGCTTAAAAGAACATATTGGAATTTGTGGGAGAAAATATAAAGTCGAAGACATAGCTGGATTCAAGAAGCAAGTTTACAATGAAATAGATAAATCTTTACCGGTAATAATTCACGTTTCAACAATTGGGTTATCATATCATAGGACATATAATGATCCTGAAACGGCACATATACATTAGATTTTAGTTATCGGGTATGATGAGAATAATGTATATTTTTTGGATGTTCCTTGGTCTCTGGAAGTATTACAGTTAAGTTGGAATGTAGCATATGAACTTTTAGACAAAGAAACATATAATTTGGAGCATATTCAAATTGATGATGAGAAAAATACGTTTGGTGTTGTGCAAATGTTAGATATGTTAATAAGCAAAGTAACAAGGGTTGATGAACATGGGAATATGTTTGATTCCATACGCCTGCTTGCGAGTTTAGTTGAATCCAAATTTGACATTTACAAAGAGACTGACGGAAAAGAATTTACAGCAGAAAGTTTACGGTTTAATCCTTTTATTTTTGGAATAGACACGATAGGTAGAAGAAGATTAACTATGGTGGATACTTGCAACTATGTAGCAGAAACTTACAAAGCTGCAGAATTTTACGAATTGGCAGAACTATTTCAAAATATCTCTCAAGAATGGATTCGATTAAGGTACATCTTAATAAAGGGATGCTGTAAAGGTGGAGATGCAATAGTTGCAGCAAAAAAATGTAGGAGACCGTATTAGGAAAATAGCAGAAAAAGAAGAATATATCCTGAATTATATAATTGATTTAAAATATAAGATTGAAAATCAGTTATGTTTAATGAAAGGAGCTACTGTTGAAAAGAAAGAGTTAGCTAAAAACACCTATGTAGAAGTTCTTGATATTACAAAATATTTCAACAACTGTGCTTTTCATAATACTAAGAATGAACTGAGAGCAAATCTAAATGTCTCGAAGACAGAGTATTATATATCTGATGCGGTTCCGGCTACAGCAGTATTAGAGAAAGATAACTTGAAGTTTTTAATGCCGGATATATATAACGAGGTATATGATAACATATGTTGTTGTGGTCAAGTAATAGAAACAGTGAACGATGTTTACATAAGTGTTATGGTTATGGGATTTGCAGCATTGAAGGGATATGCGGGTGTTTTACGACTCGTGTTTGTAGATGGTAGTGAGGAAGAGATAAACATTGCTTTTAGTAATAGTTCATCTTATAAACCATTATATGGAGAAAAAGTAGCTCTGCAAACAAAATTCTATTCTCGAAATGAATATGTTGATGGGTTCATTTTCTGTAATGAATATACAATCTCTCAAAAAAAGCAATTAAAAAATATCGTTCTGCCGGATTGGGAAATGTTTAGTGTAATGGCTATCTCATTAAGGAAGGAGAAAGATCAGTGATTTTATTTTGTATCCCACATGCAGGGGGGAGTGCAAGGGATTTTGCTGACTGGGAGAAAAATGCAAGTAATAATTTGCAAATTATACCATTAGAACTGCGTGCTCGTGGTAAGCGCATTAAAGAATTAGCATATACAAATTTTGACGAAATGGTAACTGACTTATGTGCACAAATTGATAAGTATGCAGAAGATAAAGCTTATTCTATTTGGGGGCATAGCATGGGTGCAATTACCGGATATGCGATTGCAAAAAAAAGATACGATTTGAGGATGTCACTGCCTAAACTATTATTTTTATCCGGTAGAGATGCACCGTTCGTTGAGTATGATAAGAAATTCGGGATAATGACAGATCTTGAAATCAGAAATTATTTATGCGAATTACATGGTACAAGCCTAAAAATATTTGATGAGCCACGAGTTGGGAGAATTTACCTAAACAGAGTAAAGGGTGATTATCAAGTATTGAGTACATACAATGCTGATCGATATAATGTTCCACTCCCGGTAGATATGCTAATTTTTTATGGAACAGACGATATCAGTATAAAAGGCGATGTTGGAGATTGGCGAGAATATACTACGCAAGAAATCACGTTTTTCCATTTTAAAGGTGGTCATTTTTATAGTGATAGTCAAAAAGAGAATGTTCTGCAAATTATAGAGCAACATATTTAGTAGCAGAGGAGTAGAGGCGAGATATGAAATTTCAGGAAAGCTATTTTCACAATGAATATGGATTGTCTTGTATTGAGGATTATATCATATATATTTTATGCAAAGATACATTTGATTGGCCGAAAATTTTCTATAAAAGTTATTATGATATCGAGGAAATATTAAATTATCTTCTTTTTGAGGGGCAGGAGTATAGCTCTATTATGTTTATTGAGCGAATTCAAACTACATTGATTAATGATGGGATGTTGGGATTAATGCAACTAAATTTAGAAGAGATAAAAGGCATTGAACCAGGAGATATTTTCTTGATGGAGTTGAAAGAGAATGCTACCAAAGAATTGTTGAAAATCAATGCATGGCGAAGTGACCATTATATTATGTGTTATAAAAACACGAATGAAGGGTATTCCTATGTAAATGATCGTCCATATATTACAGGTGATCTTGAATACAGTGAATTACAAAAATATGCAGGAAGAGAGCATGCCCTTATTGTCCGAGTTATCAATAAAAATATTGGATATGTAATCAACAGGGAAAAAGTAGTTCAACTAGAGCAAAAGTTAAAGTCTGAGACATTATTGAGTGGAGATTTATATCTTGGATTTGAAAAAATAAGAGATAGCATAGGAATTTACCGGGTTGTAGTAAAGAGATTGCAGGCGTTCTTCTTTTCATTTGGGACAACTAATTTTATTGAGGATGAAATAAAAAGGATAGAGAATATATATTTAAGGCTAGAATATATGAATATTCGGAAAAACTATGATTTAGGCAAAGTAATTACCTTGATTAGTGAAGCAATAAATATTCAAAAAGATGTTAAGAAAAAAGCATTAGAAAGGATGGATATTATATATGAGCAATGTAGATGAGAGAGTTATTAAAGTAATTGGAGAAGCTGTAAATACAGGTATTGTTGTTCAAAAAGGAATGACACTAAATGAATTAGGGTATGATTCGTTGAAAAATGTAGAACTTGTTGTGTTGTTGGAAGAAGAATTTAATATAAGATTTGATGATTCGATGCTTTCACAGAGTAGATTTTCAACAGTAGATAGTGTAATTGAATTAGTAGTAGAAAATTTAGGGTGATGCTTATGTTATGGAATTTCTTGGAGACTAATATAAATAAACATAAAGAGTCTTGCATTATAGATCTAGAATCAGGAAGACAATTTACATATGAACATCTGATTTGTAATGTTAATGATTTATATGATAAATTTCTAAGTCTTCTTTTGCCAAAAACAAAGTGTGCAATTTTGTGTAAAAACAAGACTAATGAATGTACAATCATTTTATCCTGTTTAAAGGCAAAAATAGTACCCATAATTATGTCCGAAAATTATGGAAAAGAGCATTGCATGAAAATAGTAGAAAGAACGCAGCCGGACATAGCAGTTATTGATTCTGCGGAGTATGAAAGTCTTTTTGAAATTCCAGTATATAATATTATTGATCAGAAACAACCATCTATCATGCATAACCCCGAAAAAGATTATCTACAAGACGTAGCTTTAATCATGTGTACTTCAGGAACAACGGGTACTCCCAAGGGTGTGATGATTAGTGAACAGGGATTAATATATAATATTCAAGCAATACAGAAATATTTTGATATAAAAGAAAAAGAAAAAATTTTAATATCGCGTCCCTTTTACCATTGTGCTGTTCTAACAGGTGAGCTTTTGGTGTCATTAGTTAATGGATTAGACTTGGTATTTTACAGTGGAAAGTATGATCCATTTCTGATAAAAAAGACGATTGACAATTTGCATATTGAGGTTATGTGTGGAACGCCTACAATTTTTAATCAATTATCAAGGCTATATAGAGGAGCAGAAGTAAATAGAACTATTCTAAAAATGGCTTTGAGCGGAGAGTGTTTATCTAAAAAAATTGCTGCTAATATCAGAAAGGCATTTCCAAAAGCTGAGATATATAATATTTATGGATTGACAGAGAATTCACCAAGAGTAAGTTTTTTGCCACCTTCAAAGTTTGACGAGTTTCCGGAATCAGTAGGTATTGGACTGGTAGATACAATAATCAGGATAGTTGATGATAATGGGGACGATGTTGAAAAAGGCAAACCTGGCCATGTGGTTGTAAAATCAAAATCTGTTATGTTGGGATATTATAAGGAACCAAAAGAGACCAATAACAAAATTCGGGATGGATATTTGTGGACAGGAGATATGGGATATAAAGACTCAAGCAATAACTTGTATATATTGGGAAGAGTTGATGACATGATTATAAAAGCTGGGTTGAACATATATCCTAGGGAAATTGAAAGTATCCTATTAAGATGTGCATATATAGAGAATTGTGTCGCATATGGAGTTAAGCGCAATGGCACCGATCAAATTCAAGTAGATATTGTATTAAAGCAGGTAATAACAGAAAGTGAACTCTGGAAAATGTTATGTGAAATGTTACCTGGACATTTAATACCTGATAAAATTGCTATTGTAGATACATTGAAGAGGAATGCATCTGGTAAATTAGTAAGAGGTGCAAAATGTCAAGAAGGAAACTGAGAGCTGGAGGTCAATAAAGGGAGGAAGCTTACCATATGAGTGAAATTAATTTGATACTTAAAAACAGAAAAAGTTGTAGAAAGTTTTTGAAAAAAGCAGTATCTATTCAAGATATTTATACAATATTGGAAGGTGCAAGATGGGCACCTTCAGGGAAAAACGGTCAACCTTGGAGATTTGTAATTGTAAAAGAAAAAGAAACAAAAAATAAAATTGCTAGTTGTTCTATATACAAAGAATGGATGACAGAAGCAGATACCTTCATTGTGATATATTTAGACAAAGAGAGTTCGTATAATTATAAAAAGGACTTACAAGCTATTGGAGCAGCAACTGAAAATATTTGTTTACAGGCATCCTCGATGAATATAGATACATGTTGGATTGGAGAAATTTTAGAAAAAGAAACAGAAGTAAACAAAATTACTAATGTCCCCGAAACTTATGAACTTATGGCTGTAATTTGCATCGGATATGCAAATGAAAATATGGTTCGGACAGATAGAATGGAATTAAATAGATTGATTTACAAAGAAATTTATTAGATCTGTTATCATTAAAAAGTAAAGAAGAGTGGAGGCAAAATGATACTTAATATTAAACCAATTCGAACACCAGCACTTAGGATGAAAGAAGATATCTATGCTAGCTTCCTCAATTATATTGGCAGAGATTATATGTTGCTTTTGTCCTCTTCATGGGGGTTTAGAGTAAATTTAAATAATGTCAAAAGAGTAGATGAATATATTAATTTAGAAGAAAATACCTTGGAATATTGTTTGAGCAATTATTTTGGTATCAATGCTGAATTAATAACTCATAGTGATTTTTCTGATTACTTAAATGATATATATAACAGTTTGGCAGATAATATTCCTGTTGTATTGAATGTTTTTTCGATTGGCTTGCCTTATCATAGAACTTATATGAATTCGGAAACTGCACATGAACATCCTGTTCTGCTGATAGGTTATGATGAAGAAAATGTTTATATTTTAGACCCACCATGGACACTTGACGTTGTACAACTGAAGAAAAAAGAACTAGAGAAGATATTGTTAAGTATTGAAAAATTTGATATTGAAAATGTGGCTACGGATGTTGAAATTAATACGGTGCTAAAAACGATGCTGGATAAAGTTCAAAGAAGAGATGATATAGGTGATATGTTTGATTCAATATACTACTTTGCCGGGATAATTGAAGAGAAATTTGATATATTTATAGATTCCGATGGGAAAGAATATGATATGGAATCTTTGCGATTTCATCCTATGATTTCTGGATTGGATTATATAGGTCGTCTTCGGTTGTGTATGGTTGATGTGTTGAAGTATATGGCAAACAAATATGAAATGGATTCATTAAATCAAATCTCTGATTTGTTCCAACAAAGTGCTCAGGCATGGATAAGGATGAGATATACGCTTATAAAGGGGTGTTGTAAAAGTAGAGATAACTTTTTAACTGCAAAAAAAAATGTTGCCGAGAAAGTACGAAATTTGGCAACGCAGGAAAGAGAAATAAGAGATCAAATACAGAATATTTTGAACAATACTCTTTTGAGTACAAATTATATAAAGAGCGAAGACAATACTAGCTTTGAGATTGTTGAAATAGATTTAGAAAAATATTTTAATAATTGTGCATTTCATAACTCACAGAACGAACTAAAAGCAAATTTCAATATTAAAGAAATAGAGTATTATATATCTGATAATGTTCGACCCACAGCACAAATTAATTATAAGAATATGCAGTTTAAAATGCCGGATATTTATTCGGAGGAACTTGATAATATTTCTTGTCAAGGGCAAAATATTGCAATAGATGTGAATTTTTATAGTAGTATAATGCTTATGGGATTCGCTGTGTATAAAGGGTATGCTGGATGCTTAACAGTGTTATATGAAGACGACTCAAAAGAAGAGGTTAATTTTGCGCTAACTAACTCAGGTTCTCATAAGACTTTATTTGGGGAGGAGATAGTATTGACATTAGATTTTATGTCAAAGGGAAAAGTGAGGAAAGGAAATATTTATGCTACAGAAGTTCCATTAAAAAGCAAAAAGAAAATAAGAGAAATTATACTTCCAGAATGGGAAATGTGTAACATTATGGGTATATCGCTGTGCAAGAAGTAGGTGGTATAGGTTAATTGAGAAAAGGAAGGAAGCATATGAAGCTATTTTGCTTAGTACATGCAGGAGGGGATTCTAGATACTTCGATAAATTTATAGCATATACAGAAAACAAAGATATTGATATTGTTCCTATAGAGTACAACGGGAGAGGAAAGTGTAAAAAAGAAAAAATAGCAGAAAGTTTTGACGAGCTGCGAGAAGAAGTTTTGCATAAAATTTGTATGTACATCACTGAGGAACCCTATGCAATTTTTGGGCATAGTATGGGTGGTCTGTTGGCATATGAAGTATGTGTTAGCATGAGACAGAAAAATATCAAATTGCCAATACATCTTTATATATCGTCGAGGGATGAACCTTTGTCTTCACATTCCTATAACTTTTCTGACGGTGAATTGGTACAGCACTTACTAGGTATCGGAGATGAGAATAATAATATTTATCGAAATAAAAGGTTTGCAAAGATTTATTTAAACAGGATAAAAAAGGATTTCCGTCTTCTAGAACAGTATCTATGTCTAAAGCCAATTAAGTTAGATATACATGCGAGGATTTTTTGGAGCAAGACGGATGATACGATATTAACAACAATAAGTAATTGGGACAATTATTTTACAGGAGTTGTAGAGTATGAGGAGTTCTCGGGAGGGCATTTTTATTTAAATAGTCACTATAGAAATGTTTTGGATATAATTTTAAATGATTGTACAGGAGGTGACTAGAATAATGGATAAAGCAATAAAAGAAATAATAAAAAAATATACACAATATCAAGATGCAATAACAGAGGATACTTTATTAAGCGTGTTAGAGATTAGTTCTTTGTCATTTGTTTCTTTGATTGTTGATTTAGAAGATTATTATAGTGTGGAGTTAGGAGATGACGAGTTGGATTTCTCCGTATATGATACAATTGGAGAGTTATTAATGGCATTTTCGGGTAATTAGTCTGAATAGACTATTAAATTGGGTTAAGAAATTTTCAACACATTTCTCACAAGTAAGATAATTAGAAAACGGGAGTGGTTATACTCCCGTTTTTCTAATTTTTTTCCCATCGTAAGCAGAATATGTTAGGGGATTTTTGCGATACATTGCTGGTGATATTCCCAGTTTGGCTGTAAATTGCTTGATAAAGTAGCTGTCATATTTGAAACCACAGCATTCTGCTATTTCATGTATTTTCATATTGCTGTTGGACAGCAACTCCTGGGATATTTTTAGGCGGTAGTTTAACAAGTATTCCATGCAAGTACAGGAAAACTGTGCTTTGAATTTCTGATTTAAGGATGTGCGGTTGAGATTTACCAATTCGCACAAAGCACTGAGGGTAATGTTTTCAGCATAATGACTGTGGATATATTCTGCACAGATAGTAGCCGAATTGTAGCTTTCAAGGGGCTCAAATAATTTGAGTTTTTGTTGATCAATAAAAATATCATATAAACTATTCAAAAGTTGCAGAAGCATTCTACGAATTCTACAAGTCCAGAATCCATCACTCTGGGAAAAGGTTTCTGCACCAATCATTAGCATAAGTTCATTAATGTGAATATAGCTTTGAGGGGTGAGAGAGAGGATTCCTTGAAAATGCTCTGTGTGTTTGGTAAACATGTAAAGCTTTGTGCGATCATATGTGTATTGAGGATCGATAGGGATGGAGTCCTCCAGATTGTCAAAACAAAGACATGCTTTAATATACCACGGGTCAAAATGAAAGGATTTAGCACTAAGATTTTCACAGTGAATAAGTTCCACAGCATCGTATTGGGACAGGCATATTACGCAAGGAGAATTTAGCCTGCGAATATGGCTGTTTATTTTGATTGTAGCAGAGCCGCAAGTAATTAAAACAATGGAACAGCGTTTTTTTGCAGGAAGATGGTCTAATATGTCGTAAAAATTAAATTCAATAGGAATAACTCGTTCTTTATGGCGATCCTGTTGTGGCATAAAAAGCTCCTTTAAAATTATATAGTAAAAATGAAGAGTTCTGCAATTTATTGCAAGACTGTTGCAAAAAGTATATAAAAAACATGTATATTTGCAATTGCTGTGGAAGCTAATAGTTGATAAGCTGTAAAAAGTATAACAAATAAAAGAGGGGATGTAAAGGATGAGACGTATTCTAGGCTACGCAAAGCATTATTGGACATGGATTATGGTGATTATATTGTCCGATCTGGGTTGTTCCATAGCAAATGTATTCATAATCGATTTGTTAAAGAGAGTAATTGATTTTTCGATTGCAAAAGAAAGTGATTTACCCTTATGGATATTGATTGTCCAAGCACTTGTGGCGGTTTTGGTTGGAATGTTGTCCAATTATCTCGTAGTTCGGATGACAGGAGCCTTTGGAGCTGCCATTTTAAGAGATTTACGTCGTGATATGGTAAATCATATTATGAAGGTTGCACCAAATGATATGGAAAAACAGAATTTCGGAGAAATCATGGAGCGATTGTCTTCGGATATCTCGGTCGTAGCCGGATATATGGAGACTTATTTCAAGGATTGTTTGTATGTACCTATTGTAGTAACGGTATTTACAATATACTTGATTGTTATGAATCCCATGCTTGCTGTGTTATGTCTTAGTCCGTTATTTATTATGGTACCTGTTAGTATCAAACTCTTAAAACCGGTAAAAATGGCACAAACCGAGTACGTTAAAAAACTGGGTCTTACAAATAATCAAATACAAGAGGCTTTTGATGGTGTAGATGTAATTAAGTCCTATAATTTGCAGGAGAAAATGCAGAAAAAGTATTATGATGCATTGAAAGAAACATTAGATATTTCGAATAAAAATGATTTATGGCAATACAATATTGAACCGTTGTCGGCTTTGATTAGGGAAGCCCCTACGGCTATTGCATTATGTGCAGGAGGTTATTTGGCACTGAAAGGAGAGTTAACAATTGGTATCCTTGTAGCTTTCATCAGTGGTATCAACAAGATAAACGAGCCTCTGGTGTACGCATATCAATTGGTTGTCAGGACACAGATGGCAATGATATCTGCAAATCGTGTCTTAGAAATTCTGGATATTCCTGTAGAATGTAACAATGAGAGTGTGCAAGCTTTTAACAAGTCTTCCGAAAAAGTATTTGAATTTAAAAATGTATCCTTTTCCTATATAAATTCAGAAAACGCCAAGCCTGTTCTGGAGCAATTTAATTTATCTGTTCACGAAGGTCAGAAAATTGCGTTAGTTGGAAAAAGTGGTTGCGGTAAAAGTACCATCATGAAGTTGCTATGCAGGCAAAATGAAGTGGATTCAGGGGAAATTTATTTCTTTGGAAACCGTTTTTCGGACATGGCTCCTAATAATGTGAGAGAACAGTTGTCGATAATTGCCCAGGAATCTGTGATATTTCCTATGAGCGTGTCAGATAATATTCGTATTGGCAGACTGGAGGCTGAAAGAGAAGAAATTATAGATGCAGCACAGAAAGCCGGCTGTCATGATTTTATTATGAAATTGCCAGAAGGATATGATACTTTATTAGAGGAGCGGGGAAACAATCTTTCCGGTGGACAGAGGCAGAGAATCGCTATCGCCAGAGCTATTTTAAAGGATGCACCGATTATTTTGCTGGACGAGCCTACATCTGCATTGGATGAGGAAACCGAAGAATATGTAAATCAGACACTTTTGTCAATTTCCGAAAGTAAGACACTGATTACTGTTGCACATCGTTTGAATACTATTGTAGATTATGATGAAATTATTGTGTTAGAGGAAGGAAAAATCGTGGAATCTGGAACCCACGAAACACTTATGGAGAAAAAAGGCGTTTATTGGAGAATGTATAATGAATACATTCTGTCAGGAGGTGTTAGCAGATGAAAGAATTAAAGAGATATTTTTCTTATATAGGAAAGTATAAGGTTGCCTATTGGACAGTATTTGTATTTACTTTGGTCAGTTCTGCTGCATTAACCTTTGCCTATCCCTATATGAATAAATTAATTTTCAATGCTTTGGAATATAGAGATATACAGATTTTTTGGCGTGCATTAACTCTATGCATTGTGCTTGTGATTTTGAATTGTTTGGCTCCGTACAGAAGATATTTTCAGATAAAAATTGTGCGAAAAATAGTTTTTGACATCAAAATCCGACTTTTTGAGAAGCTTCTAAAATTGGATATGGAATATTATGAAAAAAATCATAGTGGCGATGCTCTCAAGACACTGAATTGGGATGCCAATTCTCTTAAGGATAGCTATTTTTCCCATGTATTCTGGGTGTTTGGAAGATTGGTCAATGGTATAACCTCTATTATGGCAATGTTTACTTATAGTCCTTTACTTATGTTGGTTTCGGTAGGCTTTTGTTTCATAACGGTATTTTTTTCTGTCCGGATTAATAAGCAGATAAAAGAAATGGACAAGGGGATTCAGAAAAAGATTTCTCACCTTACAACACGTTTGAGTGATATTTTATTTGGCTTTACGGAACTTAAAATGTATAAAGGAGCAACTATTGTCTGTGACTATTTTTATGAGGAAAATGGAAATCTTTTGAAGGATGAGCGAATAAGGGCAAGTCGAGCTGGAAGACTTGAGATGATAACTTTTTTCTTGGGAATTCTTGCAAGCTTTGGAACTATTGGTGTAGGTGCGTATCTGGTTTCTTGCGGAAGAATGGATTATGGAACGGTTATGGCAATTGTATCGCTTCAAATGGGTGTCAGTACGATGATTCAAGGTTTTGGTTCTGCACTTACTACGCTTTCTGCATCTTTGGTAAAAGCTGGAAGGGTATTCGATTTTCTTGAGATGGATTGTGAGGAGGGGCAGACAGAAGGAACCTTGTCACTGTTGAAGGACGCAACTCCTATAGAGATAGATCGTCTTACTTTTTCTTATGATGGGGAGAAAAGGATATTGAATGATTTTTCTCTATGCATTAAAAAGGGAGAAAAAGTCATACTTATGGGAGAGTCAGGATGCGGCAAAAGTACTTTAATTAAGCTGCTGCTGGGTTTTTATCAAAAGATAAATGGTTCCGTAAAGCTGTATGGACGAGAGGTTAAGGAGTATTCACTTATTCAATTAAGGCAGATCATTACCTATATCCCACAAAGAAATTATCTTTTTGAAGGAACGATACGAGAAAACATTATGATTGGTGGGATTGGCAGGGAACCTATTACGGAGGATAAAATAGTACATGCTGCCAAAATGGCTTATGCAGATGAATTTATTCGAACACTTCCACAGGGATACGATACGCCATTAGTTGCAGGTGGAAATAACCTTTCAGTCGGACAGAAACAGCGAATCGCTATAGCGAGAGCATTTTTGAAAGATTCGCCAATTCTTTTATTGGATGAACCATCATCCGCATTAGATGTTCATAGTGGAAAAATGATTAGTCAGGCATTGAGAGAATTAATGAAAGACAAGGTGGTAATTATGGTTAGTCATAAGAGAGATGGTTTTGATACATTTGACAGAGTGATAAATATGTAAATGATAGTTTCAAAAGTTAATTTCTGATAGGGGTTCATTTCTTAGAAAATAACTATCGTACTAGTTGATATTTAACTAGTATGATAGTTATTTTTTGCAATTGCACTACAATGGAATAGTCCCATATAGGTGCAAAATAGGAATATATGTTGACTTAAAATAGGTATAAATAGAATTATAGTTCAAAGGAAGATTACCTATGAGTGCAACGTATAATGAAATGTTAAAAAGGCTGATAGAAGAGCGAAAACGCTTGGGGTTATCTCAGCAACAAATGGCCCGTTTGGTTCATATTACGCAAAGTAACTACAGTAAAGTGGAAAAGGGGCTACACCGTCTGAGTTATGAAGAGTTAAAATATCTTTCCAAAGCAAACATAGATATTTTTTATATATTTACAGGATATAGATGTGCTGGAAAGTATGTTGCGTATTTCCAACAATGTGCATATGTTGAATTGTGCTGTTATTTAGGCATTATTTATTTACTGATAGTTTTGAATGATTGCAGATCCAATACAGAGCAATGGAAGGATATCGTGAAGAGGGTAAAATATGTGCCATTAGTACTGGATTGTAAAAAGTCTTCCAATATATTTCTTGTTATTAGACACACGACTTGTAGTCGGCAAGAGCCAATGGCTGAAAAATTAGGAGTTGATATCAAAAAATTTCGCGAATTAGAGAAGGACAGATGTTTGCCAGATAGCGAAATTATTTGGAAATTATACAATCTGTTTCATATATCTCCGGCAGTAGTATTGAAGGATAAAAATAGTATGATTAATGAAATATCGTCTCTTCTGGAAGCTGCTGAAGAAAACGGAGCAGAAATAATAGATATTATCAGACAGATATGATGAGGACACATTATGAAAAAGGTATTGATACTGGAAGATAACCTAACTACTCTTATGAATCTTACTCAGATCGTTCAAGATGTTGATGCCAAAAATGCAGTATATCCGTTTCATGAATTAAAAGATGCATATCAGTGTGCCATGGATAGGGTAATTGACTTGTTTATTGTGGATATTATTCTAGATAGAAATAGGCCAGGAGATTCATCTGGACTAAAGTTTGTGGAAAATATCAGAAAAATAAATCACTATGAGTTTGTGCCGATCATATTTGTTACATCTTTAGAAGACGCAAAATTATACACTTATGAGAATCTGCATTGCTATAGTTTTATTGAAAAGCCATTTGATGTAGAAAGACTTAAGCGGTTGGTGGAACAGTGCCTGCGTTTTGAAGAATCCCGGAATATATCCAAAACGCTATATTTTAGAAAAGACGGAATTATTTTGGCTGTTGAGCGTGAAGACATTGTTTACGCAGAAAGTATTAATCATATAATGCATATTCACACTAAGCAGAGTGACCCTCTTGAGATTCCATATATAACTTTAAAGAAATTTTTGGATGATTTGGATTGCTCGGATTTTATTCAATGCAGCCGAAATACAATAATTAATCAAAAATATATTGATAATTTAGATATTCCTAATCAAGTGATTAAATTGAAAAATGGCTATGGCCGAGTTGGAATAGGTATTAGATTTAAGAAAAAACTAAAAGGTATAGATGTATAGATCGTGTATAGCCATAAAGAAGGAGGAAGAGAAGGAGTTTTGTAATAAATGTTATATCATGCGGGATTGATGCTCGAATATATTGCAATAATTGTTACACTTCAAAGAATATACAATAGAAAAGTATGCTTGAATATTGATTCAATCGGGCTGTGTTTGATGTCTTTAACTATTGTAGAACTTGTGAGATATTATGGACTTAGTAATTTGTTCACAATAATAATATACATACTTATAGGGATATATTGTGTTCGTAAATATAATGACTCAGTCATTGGATCAATAGTAAGTGTTTTACTGTTACTAATAGTCATAGTAGTTTTGCAATATATAGCGATATTTCCTTGTTCATATCTCTTTTCAAATAATTTGGAATTGCAAATGTTAAGTACAAATGGGTTGGTTTTAGCTGCTGCAATATGGATGCTACCATCAGTTAGGATACATAAACTACATGAGATTTTTATGAAGAGAGATACTTATATTGCTATAATATTGGGAACAGTTATGGCTGTTATCCTGATGATCATGTTAGAAGATAAAATTGGTAAACAAATACATTTAGCATTCTTCACTATTTCGGTACCTATGTTGATTGTTCTTCTCTGGGGGTTAAGTAAATGGCATATTGCTAATGAAGAAGCCGAGAATTCTAAAAATGAATTATCGCTAAATCGGACGATGCAGGGAAAATATGAAGATTTATTGACTTCTGTAAGATTACGGGAACACGGATTTAAGAATCATTTAGCAGCTTTACTGTCTATAAAATATACAAGCCGCTCATATGAGGAGCTAGTTGCAGAACAAGATCGGTATTATTCTAAGATTTGTGACGAAAATAAATACAATAAGTTGCTATACTTGAAAGACAGTGTTGTTATTGGATTTCTATATGAAAAATTTCGCGTGGCGGAAACAATGGGAGTGAAAATACGCTGTGATATAAAAGGTACTTTTTCTCAATGTGTAATGCCAATCTATCATTTGATTGATATATTGGGAATATTAATTGATAATGCGGTAGAGGCACAAGAGAGTTCAATAGAAATAAAACAGCTAAAATTTCAGTTTATGGAAAAAGAGGTAACATATATATTTAATGTTTCCAACCCTTATTTGTATGTGAGTTATGCCGAAATCCAATCTTGGTTCCAGATAGATAAAAGTAGTAAGGGAAAGCATCGTGGACTTGGACTATATAATGTTAAAGAGTTATGTGAGAAATACGATGCAAATATTGTATGCAGAAATAAATTAGATGACAGTGAAAACTGGGTAGAATTCACTCTGGAAATAGCGAAGACGGATAAGTAATAAAAAACTTATCCGTCTTCCTGCTAATTATTCATTTTCTTCAGAGGGGTAGGGATATTCTCCAAATAAAACAATACTGGGTAGTGAAGTATCCACGATCCATGAAAAAGCAGCAACAGTTACTAAGATATGCGCTATCATTGTGTTGTCTCTCCTTTCTTTTGTATTTTCGCAACAAACAATTGGAGCGAATGCAATATAATCATCCAAACCCCTGCTGTAAGATAGGGATTTTCAGGGATTATATATAGGATTAATGCATACATAAAAATGTTAAGGCAGGTGATATTACGACAAAAATATAATTGCTTTCTAGGAAAATGAGTTCGGTATTTAGAGAGAACCGGACCTATTGAATAGCAGGACATAATACACACAGTTAATAAAAGCAATTGTACATATAAAGGAAGCAATATTTTTGAAAAAAAGAAGATGATAATGCCCATATATGTGGTGGATGCCAGTAGGCACTTTTTGTATGTGTAAAAATGAAGACCACCGGAAAATGTTCTTAAAAAACACATTATTATTAATAAGAAGATATATAGTTTTAGATGGTTTTGAAACGCAATACCCATCAGTAGTATTTTGCTTAATTCTGATGAAGTACTTTTGATTACAAAGGTAAGTTGAGCCATTTGATAATTACTTAATCCATATTTGTCTTTAATATATATTTTTATCTTGTCCATACGAAGATCTCCCTTCATCTATTCCAAGAATATCCCATAAAACTGAAAAAACCTCATTTTGAAC
>ERZ1026776.987-NODE-987-length-17392-cov-4.759243_pt1 | contig 17392 bp, 27 predicted proteins | sample MGYA00380125_ERZ1026776 | MGnify/ENA primary metagenome ERZ1026776 (study PRJEB33269, sample SAMEA4719761) | human gut metagenome | biome: human-associated habitat; feature: organic feature; material: feces | place: Cameroon | collected 2013-10 ...
GTATAAGAGACAGTATTATTACTTCGCATTAACTAAAGGTCAGTATGAAGAATATTTAAACTCGAAAAATAAGAAAGGACGTCCTAGAAAAAACTTTACTTTTTCTAAGGTATTCTTTTATAAAATATATGATGAGTGTAATATAGTAGGAGGTAATAGGGTTGCAGTGTTCAAAATACCCATGCCTACGGACTTCGGATTTAGCTTTTATAAAGAAGAGATAACTACAGATAAAGCAGAGCTTATCTTAGTTAGGGATCCGCTTAAGTTTTAGGATATACTATTTACTAAATACAATTATCAATTCATGTTAGATAGTTATAGAATGAATCATAAAAATAAGAGAAATGAATAACACAACTTTTACAGCTAAAAACACCTGGGCTGATGGTTTAGTAATGGATTTCTCTCCAGATAATACACAAGCTACTACTCTTACTTCTGCACTTAATGCCACCTTACTAACATTTAATGGTAATGAGATGGCATTACAGAATGATATGGGCAATGGTCGTGTAGAGACTGCTTATCTTCCTGAAGGTTACATTCCTGTAGGTACTTGTGAATTTGGAGATATTATCTATATAGTATCTTATAATCCTCTTACTAATAAATCTTAGATTGGATGTTTTCCCAGTCCTGAAAGAAATATAAGTAGTGATGAAGTGGGCGATACAGCAGCTGAATTTGTTAACGCTGACTTTATTGAATACAAAAAGTTTGATGATAACTCATGGGGCAACGTAGTTAAAGCTGATTCAGTTAAGAAGGAAATCTTTTCCAAGCCTTTAAATCCGGGTGATAAGTTTATTGTATATACTAATCCAACACGATTAGCTTCAAACTCAAATGTTATTACTGACTGTGGTAATACTGACTAGGTATTAGAAGCTTTTCCTAAATAGGTTAAATTTAGTGTAGTTGCAATAGAAGATAGTGGTAAAATCAATTACTTAAACTCCGATTTAGTTTGGTATGATGATTATTATATAAATACTTCAAAAGAAGGTTAGGATGGAACTCCAGATATTGACACTTACAGAAATCTATTAAAATCTGGATATTCTATATTCCAATCTAAAGTTTCTGGTAAATTAGCTATTTTAGCGGAATTAGAAAGAATAGATACTTTTAGCTGTACTTATGAAGTAGAGAAAAGAAAATCCGCTACGGTAAATAATAATGTTGCTTATGATAATTATGTATTATTACTTAATTATAATTGGGAAACTAAAGATGGTAATATAAACCCTTAGAAAATAAAAATAAAGGATGTAAGCTGGGTAAGTAATGCTGATCCTAACAAAGCTGGAACATGGTCTACATGGGGAACTTCTGCACCTAAAGCTACAAAGCTTGCAGTCCCAACATTAGAGAGTGCAATTAATGTCACAGCTCCTACTACAGATTTTTATGATAGGTCTGATTATAGTAAATTCAAAACATATAATTATTTAGCCCAAACTAAAGATATAAGTGTTACTAGACTAACCTAGGCTAGATATGTAAAAGATCCCACTAATCTTAATGTTCCAGTTGGGGCTATTAATATAGGATATTATTATGAGGATTTAGCTCAAATAGTAGATGGCACTTATTATGATTTAGGAGGTATCGCTATAGAAGGTCCTAAACAATACAGTGATGTTATTGTAAATAATTATTTTAAACAATCCGTATATGGTAAACTAACTAAGGATATAAGTGGTCGTGAAGGAGTAATACAAATACCTAGAGAATAGACTATTACTAAAGACGGTGTAACGGAAGTATTACCAATAAATCGTAAAGATCTTATATTAAAATTTACAGCTATTCCAGAAATGGAATATGGTATGTTAACTGATCTTAGTAAGACTTGTTATATAGACTTTAGTAAAGTAGGAACTGGTACTATTAAATTAAATGGATATAAGTATTACATAGGATAGAATCTATGTACATTATCATTACAAACAGAAGTATATCCAGAAGATAATAAAGGTGTTGAGGAAATAGTTCTGGAATTTTACGATAATCAAGGTCCCTGTGCTACTTATCATATTAATAATAGAGGTTCTTATTCTGGCAATATTATGGAATAGATTCCATTAAATGGAGAATCTTCTAGCTATAAATTATCTGACAAAGGTTTAGATGGAAATCAGTTAGTACATGCCGGAGTAAAGGATGATAACGGGACTGTTGGACTTATAGACGGAATTCCAACTTCAGATCCAAAGAAACTTGAGGATTACAAAGGAGACTGGTACTAGAATGATGCCGGAACGTTATATAGCAATATGTTATATGCTGTAAAGATAGTCTTTAAATATACCACTAAGAATGTATTAGGTCAGTATGATAGTACTTATACATCTGAATATGTAACTGAGTGGAGATGGTTATGGACTAATACAATGTTTAATGATTACTACTATACAGTAGAAGATTTTAAAAATAATTAGTTTGTATTAGACTTGGATACTTCAGCTCAATACTATGCTAATTATGAATATAATAAAAGAACCGATTACTACAATCCTAATAAGATATTGCCAGGAGATAATTCCTATGCACTATTTAAAAACTATGCAGCTAATATACAGAATTTAGACGGTATAATAAATTTTACTTAGAATATTGGATTGTAGGATACATATAATATGTTCTCTTTATATGGAGAAATTACGGCTGATAATAAAAACTATGGGGTGTATGCAGATAATCAATTAACTAGAAAATTATATCTAGGACATTCTTATATATCTTATAATAATAAGCAGCTAAAATCTACAACTGCTGATAATGTAGATACTACGGCTATTGAACCCGCTTCTACTAGCACTTATGAACCTGATTATTTTAAAGATATACTAAAAGGGGATTTAACTTCTCCTAATAATATTTGGGAAGGTTCAGATACTTATACTAATTTCAAGGATTAGATGGAAATGACCCTAACTACAGATGATTCTAAGCTTTCCTAGGAATAGTTAGTATATATAGATAGTCAATAGCAGGAACGCGATGAAAAACTACCTTATGTAGAATTAACTGGAAATTTAGAAAATAAGTACAATTTATATATTCATCTATGGAACTTTAATAAGTATATTTAGATATATAATAGTACAATCAAAAATGTTCCAGTAATCAGACCTGTACTCTATAAAGATACAGCTAATTCGTTAGGTTTTTATTATGATACTTCTAGTAAACGTTATAAACTATCTAATATATATACTCTGAAAGTAGGTAGAGATTAGGGTGGTAGAAGTAGCACTGATAAACACATGTGGATGGCTAAATGGAAATCTCTGGATGCCGTTCCCTCAGAGTTCTATGATTACACTGTAATGACTCAATCAGGAAACATAAATTCAAATATAAAAGACAAGGTAGAAGGAGTTTACGTAGCACATGGAGGAGGAGAAAACAATAGAACATTTTCACAATATAGAAACTAGAAATATAGATATTTCTTAGATGGAATGGATGAAGGTAGTACAGATGTATATAACTTAAGTCTATATTTACAAAGTAATCAATTCTTTTTACATGTTATAGACTATTATCCATAGAAATGGGGAGGGCACTTAGGAATAAGCAAAAGTAACGCCCCATTAAAAAACTCTGATGGAAATGATTTAACTTTACCATCCACATTATTACGAAATGGACATGCGGTATTATGTTAGCCAGGTTATGTAGATCAATCAGGAATACATCTTTTAAATGATTATTCAAATATTGCTACAGTAAATAGTTCTGGTTATTCCAGTGTTAATTGTGAATATGCTTTAGTACAAGCTTTGTTGCATACTTATAGGGTTTACGAAAATCAACAAATTAATGTAATTAACTTATATAATTAGGTTGCCTATGATTACGTTACAAGTTATACTTAGGACTTAATATATAAAGTAACCTTAAAAAATGACAATAGTAACATTCTTATCCACGGAAGAAAGTATGGAGGCGACGATGGATATCTAAGTAAACTATTGAATACTATTAAAGACCTACACAAAGATGTAACTATTCCTATAACTGCTACAGATTCTAATGTTAAAGTACAATTTGGAGATGTGGTTAAGAATGTGCCTATTCAAGTACAAATAAATGCCCTACTTCCATCTTTTGTTTAGGAAGATAAAAACTATAAATTTGAAGGTTGGGAAAAAGAACCTATTGTACAAACATTAGATATTAATACTTTATATTATATAGATTCCAATAATTACTTGATTCCTGTAAATTCTCAATAGTATTGTAAATAGCTATTGCCTTAGGGAGAAGAATTTAACTCCGAAGTTAAAGAAGGAACTATTGGATTCTATGCCCTTACTAGTAATGTCTTTAATGTTAGAGATGGAATGTTACAAGCTAAACGGACCTCTCCTATAACAGGATATGCTCAAGTAGGTTATGAATGGAGTAGTAAAACAGGAGGAGCCCTAGTCGATTTATAGATAGGAGATTTGATGTTGAAAGATTGTTTTCACGTATCATGATACAGGGAACTATACCTTTTAGAGTACAAACTAAAGTACTCCCAACTAAAGGACATTTAGTATATGAATACAATCCCTTTAGAAATTATAGACTAACTGAATCTAAATTTGAGTATAAAGAAATGTTTTATACTCTTGATGAATTAGCTTCAAATTTTAAGATAACAGTAGATGATGCTGACCATCCTTAGAACTGGTATAGGGATGGTCAGTTAGACGAATCTCTTAAAAATTAGATAATCTTACATGAGAAAGGATAGCTTGTTGATTTTGATACAAGTGAACTAAGTTTTGACCTAGAACATCCAGTAAATATAGTTCCTTAGTATAGCTACGATGGTTCTGTTAACCTTATACTTAATGATGGAATAAATCAACCCCGCTTAATTAATAGTAGGTTTAGTGCTACTGGAATGAATACTTACGAAATCGTAGATAGAAAAGGTAATAATGATACTAATATCTATGATTAGGGAGAACAATTCGACATTGATACTTCTCTATATAAAAGAGTAGTTAGTATTCCTAAATTAAGTTTTAATGGTGTTACTTCTGGAGGTAATTTACCAGTTGGTAATTATCATTTCTATATAAAGCTATCAGATGCTGATGGTAATGAGACTGATTTCGTAGCAGAATCTGGATTAGTTAGTGTATTTATTGGATTCGGGGCTCCTAATAGTTTAACTTCTGGAAATAAGAATGAGAATAGTTATAAAGGTGTAAATCTATTCTTATCAAATATAGATCCATCCTATGATTATTTATATGTTTATTATTCTAGAAGTACTGCAGAAGGACAGGAGAATTTCGTTACAGAATACAAAAAGATTGATAAGAAATTTGTTGTAACTAATGCTGGAACTTGCTCAGCATATATTACTGGATTTGAATCTACTGTAGAATTAACTAGTTAGGATATAAATCTTAACTATTAGGTTGTAGATGCAGCTAAGGCGCAAACATAGTGCTAGAATATGCTGATGTTAGGTAATGTTCATAAACCTGAAATACCTTATAAAGAGCTTTCCGACTTAGCATTACATTTCTGCCCATATCTTAAAAATAAAGAATATGAATGTAGTATTGATTAGAATTATACTATAAATACTTCTTCACAGGGATATTTCAATCCTTAGTACATATATAGTTACGTAGGTTATTGGAATAAGGAATATTACAGATTAGGTGTAGTATTCATATTAAATAATGGAGAATTAAGTCCTGTATTTAATATAAGGGGTTGTAGTAATATGTAGCCTTATTCAGAAGATTCTACTAAATCTTTTAAATATGCTGATATAAAAGTATGGAAAGATGACGAACGTAATTATATAGACTATAATGAAACTAATTTCTTAATTAATACATAGGCAGCTTCTGATGCTAGCGATGAAAATGTAAAAGGTGTTATAAAGTTAGCCAGTGCTTCGGATACTAATCAAATTCATAGCTTAGATATTAGAATTGATTCGGACGCTGTTAACGAACTTAAAAAATATGTAAGTGGTTTCTTCTTCGTTAGGCAGCCTAGAATCCCCACAATATTAGCTCAGGGTGTTACTATAGGTGTGGACTAGACAGCTTACACTCCGACTATACCTACAGCAGATGGATGCTTAACATAGCTATCAGGATCATTAGATAGAACTTATGTAACTACTAATGATATAAATGACGTTAATTATATATCTGAAGGATTCTTATCTAGATATGCCTTTAAGTTTAAAAAGAAATCTTCTAGCTTATGGAGTAAAATAGGAAAGATAGCTGCTGTTACAGTGGGAGTTGTAGCATTAGCTGCAGCAACTGTATTTACAGCTGGAGCAGTAGGAGCTGTAGCTGCTGGAGCTACTTTATCTGGTGTAGTTACAGCTGGAGGTTCTGCAATAAGTGCTGCCTTGACTGCCGCGGGAGTAGCTTCTTCAGCTTTAGGTATAGCAGGAACTACAGCAGTAATTGCAGTAGGTTCGGGTGTAGCTGCAGGAGTAGCAGCAACTACAATTGCAGGATTATAGGAAGCTAAATATGGCATCCAATCTTGGCAAAGAAAGAAATTAGACGGAAGAAATACTAAATGTCCGGGAGGGTATAAGATTGTAGAAATAGAAGATTCTCGTAAATTAACTCAATCGTTTATTGATAGACTTATTATTAAAGATAGTTCTAAAAATAAAGTATAGGCTATTATATGTCCAGACTATGAGTTGAATCAAGCATACTATAATTAGATATTCACTGGAAATGAGCACTTAATAGAAACTACTAACTCTCAGGGAAGTAATCTATTAATGGGACATAGTTCTAATTACTTCTCTTAGGATATGCTGAATAACAATAGGCATTATTATATGCCAAATTATTATGATACTGGAGTTGAGTCTTCCGGCACTTATAAGATCATTGCAGTGCCTGATAATACTAAGTGTGTGGGTATGGATGATATTAAGTTTAGAAGCCGAGCAGGAGAAGCTGAGGAGGCTTGGAGGTATGAATGTATTGGGGATGATTACAAAAGTGACTACTCAAAAAATAATGCTGACGAAGATTCAGAAACCATATCTAATAAGAAAATAAATTCTGATATAATTAGAGGTAGTTATGGTGCATATTTAGGAGTTAATAATACGGGAACTAAATTAGCAGCAGCTACAACTGTAAATATTTATATTCCTAAATATGATTAGACTAACATAACTAATTATATGAGAATACGTATGGATGATAATTCTACGTATGAGGCTATTACTGATAGAATAGCAATATCTGATTTGGAAGATTATTTAGTTAATAAGAAATCCGAACTTGTCGATGATGCTAATATTGTAGATGCTGGATATTAGTTCGGAGCTTTCCGCGGAGATTGTTATATATGTCAGTTTACTCATAGAATAAATAGAAACTTTAACGATCCATCTGCTCCTTATAATGATGAAATTGTGGATGAGGATTCTTGGAAAGATAATTATAATCCAGAAAAAACAGAAGATTATCAGAATATAAATCTGGGAGATGTTAATGCTATTTAGTTAGGTACATGGGTAACATTTAGAGTTCGTTCTTCATATAATCTAAATATTAGAACATTAGATGGTGCTAATGTAGATGAAAGCTTAATGACTGGACATCCAAGAGGATATTTTCCATATTAGCCAATGAGTACTGAAGGCACATTTAAAACTCCTGAATCTTAGATATATAATAAGGGATTTAGTAAATCTCTTAGTGAAAGATGGAATAATCTTTTACCAGATGTTCCTTATATCAAGAATTGGTTCGGAACTAGAATTATGTATTCTGATATACATATTAATGATGCTTATAAGAATGGCTTTAGAGTATTCCAAGGAACTCATTATAGAGATTATACAAGAGAATATGGAGAAATAGTTAAGTTAATTTCTCTCGAATCTAATCTATTAGTAATATTTGAACATGGTATTGCTTTAATAGAAGTAAATGCACAAGCTCAACAAAATGGTTAGTATATAAGTGTTCCTAATGTATTATCAGAGAAACCTATAGTATTATCAGATACTTTTGGTAGTCAATGGGCTGATAGTATTCTTAAAGTTCCGGGAAAAACTGGAGATTCTGCGTAGTATGTATATGGAGTTGATACTGTAGCTAAAAAGATATGGTGTACTGATGGCAGATCTGTCTCTTGTATTTCTGATTATAAAGTTCAAGAATTTTTAAATAATAATATAACATTAGGAGAACGTGAGCTTACTCCTAAGATGGGAATACGTAATGTAAAAACTGTGTATAATGCATTTAAACGAGATGTATTATTTACATTCTATGATAATACTTACGGATTTGAAGAAAAAGTTTGGAATTTATGTTATAATGAATTACTTAAGAAATTTATTACTTTCTATAGCTGGGTTCCTAGTTATATGGAAAACATAAATAATATTCCATTCTCTTTTGATAGAAATACTTCTAAATGGATAGCTAAGTTAGGCGTTAGTCATTCCGAAAACTCCTTTGCGGATGGTATTACATTATCTAATGTAATTGTTGAAAACTCTGTAAATGACAATGGTGAAGTTGTATCTAATTTCTCTGTACCTGTTTCTTACATAAATAAAGAAGGAAAATGGGTAACTAAGAATTATGTAGTGGCAGAAAAGAGTAGAAAGAAATATATTGGAGTATTCTCTTTAAGTAATAGAACTCTTCCTGATTCTCAACTTTATTATTAGATTTCTTATTCTCTTTAGAGAGATCAGTATGGAAACTATAAGAAATTTGAGATAGTTCCTATGACTGGTAATGCAGAAGGTGGAGTTACTCTTCCAGACGACGCTATGTATCCAAGAGCGTTTATGCCGCTTTACGGTCTTAAATTTAAGGAAGGAGAAGAGGAATACACTGAAGTATATTATAAGGATAACAATGAATTGACTTTAACATCTGATGGTGCTGGAGGAACTTTCTATACTTATCAAGCTTTATATACTCCCAAAGCTTTATTAGCTGAAATGTATTATAGAAATAAAGAAGGTCACGCTTATGCTGATTATGATGTTAATAAAGTAAAAATTGGAGATATAGTAGATGATAAAGTATTAGAATTGGAAGATGTTTTAGATTATCCAATATTTAAGGATATAACTGGTAAACGTCCTACTCTTCCAAGAGAAGAAATGATTAATGCTGATAAAATAGTAACATTACTCAATGTACGAGCTACAATAACTATTATTGATGAGGATAATAATAATAAGCTTAGTGATGCTTACTATAATATAAAAGCCGGGTATAATTCCAGTACATCATTAATTAATGCAGGTTACTATGAATCAACTATAGGAATAGCTCCTAAATGGAATTTATAGTTCTTATCTACAGATTTCTGGAAACATGGACAGGCTGGATTAATTGACATAGCTGATGATATATATCCTACTTATTGGTATGGAAAGTAGCATCCGTTTGAATTTGAATGTATTGTAGTTAATGATCCTTCTGTACATAAGATATTTACTAATCTAGAGCTTGTAGCTAATAAAGCAAAACCTGAATCTTTCCATTACGAAATAATTGGAGAGTCTTATGATTTTGCAAAAGATAAAGTAAATATGTACTTTAGACAGGAAGCTATGAAAGCTTTGTGGCAATATAATGGAGCTGACATTTCATACAATAGAAACTTCTTAAAAGTATAGCCTAGACAGCAACCTAAATCTGCTGATCTTCCACATAAATATTATACTAGACAGGATACTATCAATGAAATCGAAGATTACTATATTCATGTAACATATCCAGATACACATGATTACAAACATTTATCTGGAGCTGAAATTGTTTATTATCCAAATAGGCAAGAATACAGAATATGGAATCATGCTATGGCAGTAAGTTTGGATGATTTAAGCTAGGATGATTCGAGATCTATTATTTCAGCTAATTGTAAGTATTTAGAAGATAGATGGAAAATAACTATCAATCCTATCTTAGTATGTTATAAGAATGAATATTAGAAGAAAGTCTAGGGTTCACTAATATAGCCATTAAATTCTACTTGGGCTAAAGCTAAAGATAGTTCTCAGATGCTTCCACCTCTACCTATTTATAATTCTCCTATTCCAGATCAGGTATTATCATCTGGAGGTATTGATTTCCCTGGAGTAGATGAAAATCATCCAGAATGGGGAAAAGATAATGCTTTATATGATTTATATGATATGTCTAACTTTAATTCAGCAGGAGGTTGGAAACCCTTAGACCTAACTAATTGGTTAGATGATGTAAATATCTATAAATATAACTTTGGAGAAGCTCATAATAGGAAAGAACTAGATGTGAAGGATAAATTCTTAAAGATAAGAATTAGATATTCCGGAGAAGAATTAGCCGTAATTGATTTTTTGAATACTGTATATCGTATTAGTTTTAGTTAACAATGAATATAAATAAAGTAAGAAGGGTACTAAAGGCTGAAAACGGCCTTTAGACTCCTCCATATTGGAATGGAATAACACGTACTTACACAACTCAAGATAATAATAAGAAAAAAGGACTATCTATAAACGGAGTCTAGACTATGAGTACAGTCGGAAATATTGCAGATACTGCTAGAGGTTTATTCTTTAATAATGTCAATAATTCTACATTAACTAATGGTTTAAATAATGCTTACGATGCAGTATCTAATTCCTTAATGGGATTTTCTCCAGTTGGAACTGTGATTGGAGGAGCTATGAAGGTCGGAGCTTTCGTAGGAGATGCCTTATCTTTCATGGGAGTGGGTACAGACTAGATGACTACTACCGATAAGATATTAGATAGTAATTTTATGAAAATATCTCCTATAGGATTAGTTAATGCTTTAGGAGGTAAAAGAACTCAGCAATTTTCTATGGATACTGACACTATAGAAGATGTTGGGGGTTCTTATATGGGTTCTGTAAAAACTATAGGAAATGCTGTAGACAAAGCAGGAAAGAAATATGGTTTATTCAGCAGTGGGGCTAGAAGAAGAGCTAATAATCAAATTAATGAAGCTAGAACATAGCAAAACACTATGGCTAGAATAGCCGATGATGCTGAAGACAGAAACGCTATGGTTTCAGACTTAGGACATATAAAATATGGATTCGATATTAACGGAGGTTATGATTAGAGATATATTAGAGCAGCTAAGTTTGGAGCAACATTAAAAAGAGTAAAGAAAATAGACTTTCATAAACGAGGTGGGGAAATTAAAGATCCAATAGATCTCTGGGAACCAGTAATTATAGATCCTGAACCCGAAAGTTTTCAATCTGGCGGAAAAACAAAGCCTACTTTTGAATCTTGGTATAAGACAGTTCCAGAAGATAGAAATGACACTACTTCGTACAACCTTAAAAGAGCATTTGAATTAGCTCCATTTGATGAATTAGAAAGATGGAGAACTGCTACGCCTGAACAATTAAAAACAGACAATTCTTATCATCTAAGAACTTTTTATATGAATCCAGAAACGGGAATTGGGGAATTTGTAAAAAGTAAAGATCATCCAACTATTAAAGACGAGCTTGACTTTTACTACAGTGATGAAGGGGCTGATTTTAGAAATAAATATGACTTAGACACCACTGGAGATTATTATAAGTATGTTCCTAAGAAATTTGAATCTGGTGGCAATCTTCCGAAAGAAATTAAGGAAGAGGAAACTAAAGAGGAAACTACTCAGAAAAATGTAATCCCTGAAGGAGCTTTACATGCTCATAAACACCACATGGAAAATTCTGGGGGATTAACTTAGAAAGGTATCCCAGTTGTTGACATAGAGGGTATGCAACAAGCTGAAATAGAACGAAATGAAGTCATACTTACCCTAGAACTAACTAAGAAGCTAGAAGATCTATATTCTAAGTATACTGATTACGAATATTCTTAGAAAGAAAAGGATGAAGTAGCTATAGAAGCTGGTAAAATACTTGTTTATGAATTACTTCAAAATACAGAGGATAGAACAGGATTAATTAAAGAATGCAAGAAAGGAGGAGTGCTAAATGAATCTAAGTGATTTACTAGTATCATATAAGCAAGTAAATGCTCCTAGTACTCCACGAGTAATTCCTAAGATAGATCAATCTTATGAATTTATTCCTGTTCAACCTAACATTCCAGAGCCTTAGAAAGAGGAAGAACCTTAGTTTACTTCTTCAATCAAAGCTCCTGGATTTAAAAAGACAAATTATAAAGACAAAAATAAATGGGCTTCGGATCTTTCTGAAGCCTATAGAAAAGCTGGAATTAGTAATGACAATGCTATTAAGATGTTAGTAGCATAGGATGCGTTAGAAAGTGGTTGGGGACGTTCTGCATAGGGCAGCTTTAACTTCGGTAATCTAACTACTGGAGCCAAATGGAAGGGTGATTATGTAACTGGTAATGATAAGAATGCTAAAGGTGAACCTATTAAATAGAAATTCAGGTCTTATAGTTCTATGGATGAATATGCAGCCGATAAAGTGCAATTCTTGAAAAACCTATATGACTTTGACCAAAACGATGATATTAATAAGTTTACTGCTAAACTTACAGGCTCTAATAAAGGTAAGAGAAGATATGCAGAAGCTAGGAACTATGCCGATTCACTTAAAGGGGTGTATAATAAAGTTGCTAAAGGGTAGAGGGGTTTAGTTCTCAAAAGAGATCGTATATAGGATTACACACCACAGATTCCGGAAAAGTAGGAAAGAATCGTAAATGATAAGTATTGGAGTTAGTTATCTCCAGAAGAACAATTTATGAATAGGTAGGGATATTCTAATGGTAGACCACTAGAATAGGGTTTAGAATTAGTAAATCCAGAATTTGAAATTCTAACTGCAGGAAGATAGATATTAAATGCTCCAAGTAAGTTAGATAAATTAATTGGAGAATTAAAAAGACTAAAAGCTAAGCCATCAAATGAACAAATTACCGATTTCATTAATTCTAAAAGAATTAAAGATTTTTCTACATTCGGTAAAGATGACTCTAAATATATACATACTGATTTCGGCTCTAAAAATTCTTTATTTTCAGGAAAAGGTAAAGGAGCACGCATAGAAAATAATTATCTCCTACCTGGAGAAAATAAAATACGTGATTAGAAACCGTATGTTTGGTGGAATAAAAATAAAAGGTATTCCGAATTAGGCAAAAATACAGACAATTATACAGTAACAATAATAGAACCCGATTAGGCGAAAGACTTAGTACAAGTAAGAAGTTAGAATTACCCTATCGGTTAGTGGGATGGTAAATCTGGATTCGTTACAAAAAATGAGTATGTAACTAATTTACCAGTACCATTAAAAAATGCCGATCAAATGAGATATAATTCATTGCTTGGCACTTATGAAAATGTAAAATATTTTGCAGATGGTGGAGTAGTTAAATATTAGAATCCTGCTGGACCTATTAAAGGATCTGCAGTAAGAACAGACTCTGATGAAAAAGTTTCTAAATATAATAGAGCTATTTACAGTAGTGTTAATCCTACATGGGGCGTTCCATCGAATTTATTACAAGCAAGTCGATTAGCCGCTCAAGCTAAATTTAAAGAGTTAACGAATGATTAGGACAATATGGAGTATTCTGTAGGTACTCAAGTAGGAGATTCTGTCGCAGATGCTGCTTGGCGTAAAAGATTGGGATTATCATACGATAATAAATTTCTTCCGACATTTAACGGAGATACTGTTAGATTACCTGCACCCCTAGAGGCAGAAATTCCAGTTGATACTACTATGTTGAAGAATAGAATATTTGCTACTAAACAATTAATGGAACGCTTTTCTAAGTACAGATACAGTAATGCTGTAAACGTAGTATTGAAGTCAGACGAAAGAGCTTTAAAAGCTTTACGTGAAACATATAAGACTGGAAAACCTGTTGGAGTTGACGAATATAGCAATAACAATAGACAAATAGTAGACAATGGAGAAGGTAACGGAAACTATATCTCTCCATTAAATGTATTTAGGAACTATAATATTAGATATGATAAAGATTCTAATAGAATGTACTATAGTAAAAGTTATGATTTTGATACGGTTGAACATAATTGGGATAAGTTTGTTCCAGGTACTAAATTTTATATCAGGGGTTTTGTCGATTTAAATAAGTAGCAACATGAGTGATAAGAAAACTATAATCCCAGATAATACTAGAGTAGCTAAACCTATTATCTAGGAAAGGGTACCTAGAACTTATCCTAATACACAACAGCCTTAGTTAATATAGGATAATAGAAGCAATTGGGAAAAGCAATAGTCTGATAATCGAGCTAGGTCTATATACAATCAATATATGCAAGATAAATAGACAGAAGAAGGTGTACGTAATCTAAATGGTTTTCTTACTTTTACAGATTACGCAACTATGGGCTTAGGTGCAAGCAGTTTATTAACTAAAGGAATTAAATGGGCAGGAAAGAAAGCTGTTGGATAGATTTCAAAAGATGAAGTAAAAACGTTAAATAAAAATGCACTAACTAGTATATCCGATGTTTCTACTCCTATCCCATCTCAAACGGATCCATTAAAAATACATAGTGAACGAATACGTTCTGGAGGCTGGGATAAACTCAGAAACTAGGGCGATATAATGGGATCTGGAAGAATATAGATATTTAATATAGCAGATTAGAAGCAAAGAAATAACGCTTATACAGCTATTAGAAATAAGTTTCCAAATGTTTCAGATTCTGAAATTGAACAATTTCTAAATAAAACTGAAAAGGGAGCATCGGTTAATGACGGATTTCGACCTTAGGGGATTATTCTAATGAATGCTGAAAATTCAATGGTTAGAAATAACTATAATAGAGCGTTGTCTCATGAATTAGACCATTCTATACACTTTCCAAGTTAGCCAGCATAGGGATTTGATCTAGAATATTTAAGAAGCGCGGCTGGAAAATATTTTATTGAACATAATAATACCGATTTAGCAGCTAGAGGATCTTAGATAAAAGACTATTTTGGGTTAACAAATCCAAATTAGCCTATAACAGAAGATATGCTACGATATGCGGCTAAAAATTATATAAAAGACACAGGATTAGATAATGATATGTCAATATTCTTTTCTTCTATTAGAGATTGGAAAAAAGCAGCAGAATGGTTATCTAAGTATGCATCTATAATAGGAATTCCGGCAACAATAAACAATAATGATAAAAATTAGTAAAATAGAATGTTTGGATGGTTTAAAAACTACAATTATATATTTTGATTCTCATCCGCAATATAAAAGTGTAAAACAACAACTTCTATCGAGAAGGGAAATAGAGCAAAAAAATGGATTATTCAGCACAAGTTATAATTAGATAATGATAGACAATGAGGATTTTAACTTGAATTATGCAGGAGAATTACCAACTCCGAGTTATAGTACACAAACCGAGTCGTGTCAATTAGATACAAAGCTATCTGAATTTGCTTCAGAACCAATAGTATTAGAATTTATTTAATTGTGGATAAAGACTTTATAGAACACTTTAAGTTGTCCGAGAAAAGGTAGAAAACTTTACTTTTAGAACTTATTTCTGAGTAGTGCCCATATGAGATATTGAAAGATATAATAAAAGATTATATAAAAATGTTAATAAGTTCAAAGCAAACTAATTTACTCAAACCTTTTTTATAGGAATTGTAGACGTTAGGAGTACTTAATGACTCAATCTTAAATCATTGTCACGGGTTAATATCCCTGTGTAAAAGTATAAATAATGACAATAGAAACAGTATTAAATAAGTTTAATGTGAAGTTAGAAGATGTTCCCGCGATTAGGATTAAGGATTTACAAGAATTAATTGACTTATACCACAAAGGGATATATCGTAGGTCTATATATCTTACAGATGAAGAAGTGTTCCTCAAAGAAGCTAAAGGCATTATATATGGATATCTTCCAGAAATAGAGGGAATAGTGTACGAAGAGTTTGTGATTCCTAATAATTAATATTCTAAATAAAATGTTTAACTATATACAAAAAGCTCAAAAAGGAATTAACCTAGATTGGCATCCAAATGCTGGACTTACTATGGATGTAGCTGAAGTAGCTAAAGAGTATGGTCCAGATCTTGTTGCGACATTACTTTCTAGTAATCCTTCCTTTATTGTAGGCAGAATAATAAAAAATAGAAAGAAGGATAGTCCTTCCCAAATAGCATAGAATAATTTATCTAAAAAATTTCCAATAGATTGGGAGAAAGCTAATTGGCTTCATAAATACTTTACAAAGAATTTAGGATATAACACTTCTTTAAGTATTCTTTCATCTATATTACCTGAAAGTGGTGCAGACCCTTACAAAAAACAATTTAAAGGTCCAGGAAGAGGACTTTTATAGTGGGAATTGGGAGATAGATATAATCATATGATGTCTTATAAGATGAAAGGAGATGTCAAAGATGGAGTAGATCCAGAACTTCAAAGATAGGCAGAATATATTGTTAGTACTGTAAAAAATCCATAGAAATCTGGAGAAGGAGTATGGCATCATGGAGGTCATAATTCTGGATTTGCAGAAGCTGAAGATGTTAGGCAGTTTGTTGTTAATGAAGAAACCCCTGCTTTAGAGAAAGCTAGAGCATTTAGCTTAGGTTATGTAAGACCTAAAAAAGGTATTAAAGCAGCCGACCTAAGAGCATCCTATGTTGCTTCATTGGATTCAGTTTATAATTCTAAGTATAAATAATGGAGAGAGTAATAGTAAATATAGGTAATAGGACATATAATTGTCAGGTTGCCAAAACAGAAGAGGATAAGAGAAAGGGTCTTATGGATGTAGAGTATCTTCCTTCTGATGAAGGTATGTTATTTATGTGGAATGATGAAGGTACGAGGGAAATGTATATGAAAAATACTAAGATTGCATTAGATTAGATAGCAATTAATGATGATGATGAAGTAGTCTTAGTATATAAAGCTCAACCAGGAGACGAAACGTTAGTTCCTTTTGTAAACACAAAGTATATTCTAGAAGTGAATCAAGATTCTGGGATTGTTGAAGGTGATGATTTTGAAATCGATGATTCGGATGACTTGAACAAATACGTAATGAAGGTACTTGCACCTGATGGTAGTACTCAGATGAACCTTCAAGGTGGCGAGAGGATCTTCCGAAGAGGATTTACGAAATAGATAATAAAATGGGCAAAACGTGCTAAAGAAGTAGAAAATAATCCTGATAAGTTTATTAAAATATGTAAAAGAATGGGAAAACTTATGTTTAAGGAACTTAAAGCACAAGACGAGAGGGAGCCCGAATATGTACAAGTTCCTAATAATTCCTAATACGTTCTCCTCCAAAATGTTTCAAGTTTATTAGTGGAGAACACATTTTTTAAATATGAATGAGTATTATTTAATTTTAATACTTAGTTTATATGGG
>ERZ1026776.990-NODE-990-length-17336-cov-10.504311_pt1 | contig 17336 bp, 24 predicted proteins | sample MGYA00380125_ERZ1026776 | MGnify/ENA primary metagenome ERZ1026776 (study PRJEB33269, sample SAMEA4719761) | human gut metagenome | biome: human-associated habitat; feature: organic feature; material: feces | place: Cameroon | collected 2013-10 ...
ATTCAAAACAATTTAAAGATGCTAGTTTTTCATATTTACAAATTTGTTTCCGAAAAGTTAGGAAAAACATTATTGAAAAGGTAAATCTAGAACCAAACAACATGGATACCGGTTATGCGATTATGGGTAGTTTTAGAAAACTTTATGAAATTCACATGTATATGTGTGAAATAGCAGACCATGAGCATGATATTTTATTAAGTGAAATTTGTGAGCGTGATGACGATGATATTTTATTTAATATTGATAATCTTGTAACGGTTAAACTTGGTAAAATTTGGGGTGAAAGTATCTGGTTTGACTTTGAATCAGCAGACCCAAGAAAGAACCATGATGCATGGATTTGGACTATAGAATAGTTAGATAATTCTAACTATTCTATGTAAAATCAACTTCAAAAGGTAAAAATAAAGCTTGAAATTAAGGATAAAACATGTTGCACTTATTACAGATAAAGGAGTACTTAAAAATGCTAGAAAATATTAATATTTTAGGACGCTATGATGAGGTAGCGAGAACACGGGGTCAAATGTCAATGTTTTTAGAAGAAATGATGTGTCAGCTAGAGGAACTTGAGAAAGAAAAAGGCATTTCAGTAGATGATACATTTATTCTATGTGAGTGGGAGTATGTGTTAGAAGAAATCTATTCTAAACATAGAGAACTAGTAAATGATGATGTTTTATTTAAGACATTAGGATTATGTTACGTGCTACGCAATAGAAGTTCAGTTGTTGAGATTGATGATGAGGACTAGAAAAATGACTAGAAGCAGAATTTTAGACCAAACAACCGTAGAATTAAATGAAAAATGGTATACAGTGGAGTTCCTAGAAAAGGATACTTCACTGGATCATGAATATGTTAAGTGGCATAACTTTATAATGGAAAATCAAACAGACCACCACGAATTCTATGTTCTACAGATTGTTCAGCCAGTACATGGTAAGCCAAGTTTTTGGTGTGAGTATTTCACTAATAGGGATGGTGCAGGCAATGTACTTGGTGAATGGGATTATTTGGAGAAGTGTTTTTATCCCGAAGATGCAGAGAAGCTTAAAAAGTTGCTGATTGAATTAAGCGACAAAGAACTAGAAATATCATTCAAGAAAGAAATTGGGGTGAAATAATGACTAAAAATCAAATGATACGTAGATGGTTAAGTCCATCTACTTGTAAAGAGTCATCAATTCAAAGAGCATTGCGTAGAGTACAGAAGGGTGTTATAGAGCAAATTTATAACAACCCTATGTCAAATAACCAAAGAAGAAGAATCTTCTATAATGTCTTAAGCAATCCACGTTGCAGAACTGGGCAAAGAAAATTCTTCATATGTAATGAATATTGTTGGGAGGCTTGTTGGGAGGATGTGAACTAAAATGACTAAGCAACAAATTGATGATTTTAAGCATGATATTGAGAAAGAAAGCAATATAGCATTGATATATAAGTATGCATCTTTATATTATTACTATATTGATTATACAGATTCAGAAGATGAAACTAAAATGGAGATTGTTATGAATGAAATTTTAAAAAGAATGGAGGGTAAATAAAATGATGAATAACTATCCCACTAGCAATAGCTATATGATTCATCTAGCCGATGAAATGAAGTCCGTGTATGAAGGTGTTGGAGACAACGAGACAAAAGCCTTTGTATTAGATGATATATATATCCATAAAGTACACGCCTGGAAGTGGAGCGATGAAGAACTTGCATACTTGAATGCGGTTTATGATCGTTACATGAAGGAGCTCCTATCATGATACGATATACAAAGTTCGTTAAATATCATGACCAGATGGTGACACTAACACGTGTTAACCTTCATGACGCACGCTTCTTTTATAATCTAGGGCATGATATATACATTGTGCAGCACTTATCAGAATTTGACAAACTACAAGATCTAAGGCTTTTCTTCAATGCAAACAAAAACCAAGGTATCAAGGACTTTGATACAGTTTGCAAAGTATTTCGGAGTCGTTATAAAGTTAAAAAAACAAAAATATTATTGTATTTTCTACTTGAATAAAGTAGAAATCTATGATAATATTTAGGTACAAAGTAAAGGAGTTAAATTATGAAATATGAATATTTGTTTTTGTTCTTGTTTGGCATATATTTGTTATATTACATTATAGCCGTATATAATGGTATCGCAAAGATGAAAGACAAGAAGTGCTGGTACTTGGTGCATGAATGTGTACTCAAGATATTAGTTGCGACTGCTATTGCAATGGGTGTTATGTTCATTGTACAGTCCTACAGAATTGATTCATTACAGAAGGAGTTGAGTATTTATGAAAGCAAAGACTAATTTAGAATTATTTAAAAATGAGATTCTTTATAATTTGAATCATGGAAAAGGTATAACTTTTTATGGAGCTATTGTAGAAGTTTATGAGCGTGAAAATAAAAATAAGCCCATTACTTATGAAGGCGTGTTAGACTGGTGCTTAGATGTTCCACGTGAAACATTAGAACTTGGCGAGTTTGAGTTTCATTTTATCAATCAATATTTTGATGTGATAATGAATAATTCTTTTATGGATGTAGACAAACCACTAGAATATTATTGTGGATTAGAAGCTTTATTAAAATTGAAGCTTATTCCTTCAAGATATTCTTCAATGAAGTTTAACGAATTTATTAAGATTATCCGTTTAAAGAAGGAGAACAAGAAATGAAGATTTATTTTTTCAAGCAAGTCAATTCGGAAAAAGTTGAAGGAGCTAGTCCTTATGTAAATGTTGTCTACAGAATGATGGAAGGTTATCCTTACAACAATATCAGACTGTATACGGTAACTATCAGTCCTTACGTATATGCTTTATTCAAGGTTACAAACAGTGCAGGCAAAACTCAGGATGATAATTTCTGGTTTGCCAAGTATATTGAAATGAATAAAGGGTTATTAACGAAACAGATTCGTAAACCTAACGTGCATTTTCTAAGAAGTTTCTGGAAAGGGGTGGTTTAAGATGTCAGTAATTTATAACAAGATTGGTCGTACAGTGAATACGACGATTGTGTCAGTTCTAGTTTTTGATGATGAAACGAACAAGACACGTGAAGTAAGCACTGTATTTAATAACAAACTGAAAGCTGATAAAGTTATGAGTGAGTTCAGCAAACAAGGTTATAAGCCTATCAAGGTACTGTCTCTATCTTATGGTAAAGAATACTATGAAATGGAGTTAGATACATTTATTAAGTATGCTACTAAAGTAGAATTGTAAAGAAGGAGGATAAATATGTTAAACAAATTATTCATTGAAGGAAGATTGACAAAAAACCCATACGTAAACGAAAAAGGAACAGTATGTATGTTTACACTGGCTCAGGACACTGGGTATAAAGACAAGCAAGGCAACAAAATTACAAACTTTGTCAGCTTGAAATGTTTCGGAAACCTTGTAAAGGTCATTGAAGATTACTGCTTCAAAGGAGATCTAATTTCTGTCGAAGCCCATGCAATTACAGAAAATAACAATGGTGATTACAGTACGGCATTGATTGTAGACAATATGCATTTTTTGGCAAAGGTTAAAGAAAAAGAAGAACCAGTCAAAAAATCATCAAGAAGAAGATAAAAAATGTTAAAGGGGTGGGCATCCATCCCTTTAATTGTAGTATAATAAAAGTATGATAAATAGTTCAGGAGGTAAGCTTATGGCTATTAAAAGAAAGACAATAAGCATAAAAAAAGTTAAGCTTATCAAGCCAAAGTACACGAAACCTATTCCATTAAAGATTACTTCTTTATTCACAGAACCAGTGCGTATACCAGATGAGGATATCAAAGTCAAAAAGAAGAGAAAAAATCAACCTTCACAGAAAGCAAAGAAAGCTAAACAGTCAAAGGCAGTTCGTAAAGGGCCTTTGATTCTAACAAGTAAAAGTATTCAGAAGTTAAGGCCAAAGGAAAAGCCAAAGAAGAAAAGAAAAGCAAAGGTTAAGAAAGCACCAAAGGTATCAACATTCGATAGTGCTTTTTCAAAAGTAGCACAGACTCCGTATGAAGAGCCAACGTGGTCAGAAGACACAGCAGACTGGGTAACTGTGCGAGATAGTATTGTCAATCAATTTATAAATGCTGTATATTCTGTAGTATCTATGGGTGATGAAGCATCTAAAAGACCTCTTAAAGTTGGTGCTGATTATGCGATTAGGGAATTTATGAATATTCCAGGAATTGAAAATGATGATTTACTTGGAAATTTTTTAATTGAAAACCCAATAACAAGCGTATTCGATAATGCATATCAAGCATTATATGATGCAGGTATTTACTTTTTATCAGATGGTAGAAAATTAGATACAGTCGCAGTGGACAGTGGTATTGAAACATATGCAAATATGATATCTGGAATACTTCTCGCTGAAATGGCAGATGGTGACTACATGGACGAGATCTAGAGTATGAGACAGAGAAAGAGAAAAGTTCTAGTCGGTGACTTTGAAACCACAGTATATAAAGGGCAGACAGATACACAGGTATGGGCCAGTTCTATTGTAGAATTGTATACAGAGGATGCGAAACTTTTCCATGATATTGATTCGACATGGGAGTATCTGTTAAGTTTGAAAACAGATATTCTCATCTATTATCATAACTTGGGGTTTGACGGTACGTTCTGGTTATGCTACTTGCTTGGCAAACTTAAATTCAAGCAAGCCTATGAAGATCTATCGACAGAAAAAGAATTCAAGGTCAAATGGCTTGATACAAAAGATATGCCAGATAGAAGTATTCGGTATTCTATTTCAAACATGGGTAAGTATTACAGTATGACAGTATTTGTGAATGGTCATTATATCGAGTTCAGAGACAGTCTTAAGCTGCTACCATTCAGTGTTAAGGCTATTGGTGAAGGGTTCAAGACAAAGCACAGAAAACTCGATATGGAATACGAAGGTTTCAGATATCCTGGCTGCTATATTTCTGAAAAAGAAAAAGAGTATATCTTCAATGATGTGTTCGTAGTCAAGGAAGCTTTAGAGTTCATGTACGATAACGGTCACAATAAAATGACGATTGGTTCATGCTGTATGAAAGAATTCAAGCATACGTATGCAAGAGTACGCTATGAAGAAATGTTCCCAGACTTGAAGGAAATCAAAATTGATGAGGACAAGTTTGGATGCGACAACGTGGACGAGTATATTAGAAAGTCATATCGTGGTGGATGGTGCTATGTTGTAAAGGGATGTGAAAACAGAATATTTAAGCATGGATGTGTATGTGATGTTAACAGTCTGTATCCTTCTGTAATGCATTCCTCATCTGGGAATGCCTACCCGATTGGGAGACCCATGTTCTGGAAGGGTAACTTTATACATCCAGAAGCACTAAGACCAAACAGATATTACTTCATACGAATTAAAACCAGATTCAGATTGAAAAAGGGGTATCTTCCTTTCATTCAGATAAAGAGAAATGCATTCTATAAAGGTAATGAGTATCTGGAGACAAGTGATATCCGTATAGATGGAAAGTATTATGGTGCTTATGTCAATATGCAGGGTGAGACAGTGGAAGCAAGGCCTACACTTACCATGACAATGACAGACTATGAACTTTTCAGAAAGCATTATGATGTCAAGGACTTTGAAATACTGGATGGGTGCTACTTTGATTCAGAAGTCGGTATCTTTGATGAGTATATCAATCCTTGGCGAGATATCAAGATGAATTCTACGGGAGCGATGCGACAATTGGCTAAACTTTTCTTAAATAATCTTTATGGAAAGACGGCTACAAGTGATATTTCTAGTTTTAAAGTCGTAAGTATCATTGATGGTGCAATTAGCTATAATCTTGTTTTAGAAAGAGAAAAGAAGACTGGTTACATTGCGTGTGGAAGTGCTATCACAAGCTACGCAAAGAACTTCACGATAACAAATGCTCAGAACAACTTCACGGGTTACGAGCATCCGAAGTTTGTATATGCAGACACAGACAGTATTCACTGTATGTGTTCCAGAAATGAATTAGTGGATGTCAGAATACATCCTACGGACTTCAACGCATGGAAGTGTGAAAGCTATTTCGATGAGGCAGTCTATGTACGACAGAAGACATATATCGAACATATAACACATGAGGACGAGAAGCCTTGTGAACCACACTATGATATCAAGTGTGCTGGAATGGGGAAGAGGTGTAAGGAGCTTATGAACATTTCATTAAGTGGTGGGGAAGTGCCTGCCGATGCAGATGAAAAGGAAAAAGAATTCTTGAGTGTACGAAGAACTTTAAATGACTTCAAGGTAGGCTTGAAAGTTCCAAGCAATTTAAAACCAAAACGTATTGAAGGTGGTATTTTGCTTGAAAAGTTTGACTATGTGATGCGATGATGCTATACTATAAGTGTGTTGATTGATGCTTGGCACGCATAGACTCTTTCTTCATTTAATCGTACAGCAAAACCCAGTGTTCCACGTGAAACATTGGGTGTTTGCTTATTATATGGTATTGCCAGATGTAGTCAGTCATGAGGTGAAATTTGTGGGTATCTTCACTTGGAAAATAGTGCCACACACCAGTCGAAGTAAGATATCGCATGATATAGACTTATCTGTAACAATATAAAAGGTACTCTTATGAGTGCCTTTTTTATTTTATCCATAGGATAGAGCTGTCATTAAGCATTCCTTACAGTTTAGATCTTTGAAACGAAACAGTCCACAGTCATACATCGTTCTCAATTTTTGAATGACAAAAATATTGCTTCTTAATAGTCGATAGTTTATCTGGTGGTCTGAGTTCGTAACAGCAAGCTTGAATGGGGAAGTCTTATCATAGGATGTGGAGCAGTAGTAGTACCCCTCTTCCATGTAGTCATACACCCCATAATTTATATTGTTGAATTTAAGAGTACATATATAGTTACATTTACCACTTGGCTTGTCCACAAAAGAATTATCATCACGTAAGTATGTACCTTCACTGGAGTAGGCCACATAAGTGTTGTTTGCAAAAGCTTGGTTGAAAGCTGATTCTTTCTGGCTTGCACTCGCACTTTCATTGAAGCCTTGTTCAAGGACCCAGCCTACACCACGAAGGAATTTAGTGTTCCATTGCAGTCTTTTAATTAATGAATACTGAGTACCCGTCCCAAGTGATAAGTAGTAGGGATTCAGTAATGTGACGGGGTTTGAGATCATATAGACGGGTACATAACGCACTTGCTTACCACCACCACGGGCCACAGATGTGTGGATAGAAATGAATTTTGTAATTTCATCTGGGGCATAGTTGTTTGTCTCCGACTGAAACTCATCAAATATGATACACGTTACATCAGCTAGAAAGTGAGAGTACTTTTTTACCTGGTCGGCTTTATTAATTGCGACGGCATACCCACACGACTTTTTTTCTGTCTGTTCACCTTGGTACACCATCAGTTCATATATAGTTCCCCCAGCTCGCTTTTCTGTAAACATGGAGCAGTTAGGGAAGAAGAGTTCTCTTATTTCCTTGAAAAATCTGTCACCTATGTTAGGAAGCTCATAATCATATCGAGTGAGGATTAGGAACTTTTCTTTTTTCTTTAGCCACTTCTTAAAAGCATATCTATTAAAGAAGGTTGTTTTTCCAGCAGAACGGTTTGATGTACATATGAATATTTCGGGTGTATTTCCATTAATATCTTTCATACCCATAAGTTTTGTTCCGTCATAGAATTTATTTTCACGCATGATTTTCACTACCTTTCTACTACAATTATACCATAGTTTTATGATATAATAAGGGTATAAAGTTAGGAGGTGCAGTCATGGTACTAATTAAAATTGCTATGCTATTCAATGGCTTTGATTTAGTGACTGGGATTCTTGGGGCTATTAGAAATGGTGAAGGGATTCAGTCAAGTAAATTAAGGGATGGCTTATTTAAGAAAGTTGGCTTTATCTGTATGTATATTTTCGGTATTATTGTGAGTTATGCTCAAAACTACATTACATTGCCATATGCAGAAAACTTATTGCCAATTATTTGTGCTTATGCAATTGGTACTGAAATTGTGAGTATCTGGGAAAACATTAATAAAATAAATCCAGATATTTCAATCGAAAATCTTAAAAATTTGATTAAATTTAAGGAGGACAAATAATGTTTTATAAGAGGACAAATATTCAAGGACTTATGGATTCAGAGTGGATGAGTTATGCGCTTCAAAGAACCGGAGTTAGTATGCCAAACTGTTTCACGTATGCTACGGCCAGACTTTCAGAGATTCTTGGAGAAGTAATTCCTATTGATGGATATACACGTGTACATGGTGCTCAGGACTTGTGGTCGACACATAACTCAAGACTAAAGCCAAGCAAGTACGCAAGTAAAGGTGCTTTAATGATATGGTCTTATGGTGAGTATGGACACGTGGCGGTGTGCGAAGATATCATAGATAAATATACAGTTGCATGGTCTCAGTCAAACTATGGTGGAAATCTGTTTGACTATATCGAAGGAAATCCAAATGGATATTGTGGCATGACATTCATGGGGTATCTTGTTCCAGATGTTGTATTAGATGAAGAGCCAGTCAATTCAGTATTTGATATGAAGGATGTTATTCTGGAAACTGGCACGGCTAAGTTTCTAGTAAACAATGTCAATGTTAGAAAACAGAATCCAGTTTGTGGCCGAATTGTTGCTCAATATAACAAAGGTGATGTAGTTCGTTACTGGGGTAAATGGGTCGGTAATGGTCATAGATATGTATGTTATACTGGAGCTAGTGGAAACACAAACTTTGTGGCCGTAAGTGGAAGTGAAATATATGGAAAAGAAAAGTGGGCAGAAATTGTGTAACTTTTCTTCCATATATCAAATGAAAGAAGAAAAAGATATACCATGTTATCTCCCATACGGGGCAACTAAAGAATGGAAAATAGAATTCTACACACAATGTTGCCATATCTTAAAAGGCAAAAACAAAGAACGATATGACTTTTGCTATGACAAATTAATGGAACTCGTAAGAGGTGGAGCAGATGAAAGCAAATGAGAAGTTAAGCTATAAGGGATATCAAGTATGCTTGTTTCCTATGGAAACAATGTATATTACACAATGGTCAGCACCTAACGATGGTTCGCATTGTTGTGGACATCCATTCGATTGTGCTATTCTAAACCAAACACATATACCATTGTACGCCCCATGTGATTGTCACTTGATAGATGCTGGAATTGCTCAATATGGAAATACACGTATCTATACTTCAGATAAAAAAGTATGGACTCCAAGTGGGTTGAGACAGGTAACATTCAGTTTTACACATGACAACAACCCACCAACAAAGACAACATTCAAACAAGGTGAGTTAATATCGCATACAGGTACTGCTGGAGATGCTCAAGGAGACCACTCCCACATTGACCAGACATTTACAGTGAATGGTAAATTGGTTGAATATGGTGTGACTTGCCCACATGGTAATTACTGCTATGCGTTGGAAGGTTCAGTTCTACCAACTTCATTCTGGTATGTAAATGATACAGTTATATCAAATGACATGGGGCACAAGTTTTCTACATTCAAAAAAGGAAAACCAAGTTATGATACATTGCAATGGGTCATTACTAACTCAAGCTTGACAGAACCTTCAAGACCTTTGACCGATGAGGAAATGAAAACAAATGCAAAGTGTTTCTATGGAACAATGAATATATTATATGGTTGGACTTTGAATGCTTGTTGTGGTGTTCTTGGCAATATGCAAAGTGAAAGTACGATAAGCCCATGTAGATGGGAAGGTGATACACCTTACCCACAACCAGTTGCTTCACGTGGATATGGTTTGGTACAATGGACACCATACACCAAAGTGCTTGACTGGTTGCGTGAGAATGGATTCTTGATTGAAAACTTTGGCGAGGGTGAATGTGCTAGAATGAACTATGAAGCTGCTACCAACACCCAGTGGATAGCTACCAGTGCATATCCAGAAAGCTTTAAGGAGTTTACACAAAGTAAAGGAAAACCTTATGACTTGGCTATTGAGTTTCTGGCAAATTATGAAAGACCAGCAGACCCTAACCAACCGATTCGAGGAACACAAGCTGAAGAATGGTATCAATATTTAAAAGACTGGACACCAGTACTCCCAGGAAGTGGTGAACCAGAAAAAGAAAAGAAAAAATCAAAATGGATATTTTATATGGGAAGACCATTTTAATAAGAAGGAGGAAAATAAAATGGGTAGATTAAGTAAAGAAGAATTAATCAAAAAGGTAAATGAAATGTTTGGAGAAAATGCTTCCGATGAACAAATTTCATTGTTGGAAGATATTTCAGATTCTATGGGAGATTCTAACAACGATGAACTGGAAACCACTAAACAAGCATTGACAAAAGCTCAGACAGATTTAAAAGAGTTCAAACAGAAATATCGTGAAAGATTTTTAGGTGGTGTGGATAATACACCATCACCAAAAGATATACATGATGAAAAAGAAGAAAAAGAAGATGAAGAAGAAAAGAAATTATCTTATGATGATTTATTTAAAACTGAGTAGAATTATGTTATAATAGATATGTAAAATATTACCAACATAGATTGGTAAGAAAGGAGATAATTATGACAGTTAAAAGTGAAAAGAAAAAGCTGACTGCTAAAACCCCTCAGATTTTGAATACCATTCGTGAAAGCGTTGGTGGTGATTTTGAAGCTGGGACACCACAAGTTTTAAGTGTTGGTGCTGAAATGGCCGACGGAGTAGTAGCCACAAGTCAAGATTCTTTGAATAGTATTCGTGCGTTTGGACAAGCTATGATGTCAAATGTAGGATGGCAGAACGCATTCTTGAATGAGTTATTAAACAGAATTGGTCTAGAAATCATTTCTTCAAAATCATATCAGAACCCATGGTCTAATTTAAAACGTGGACGATTGGAGTATGGTGAAGTTATCGAAGATATCTTTATCAATATTTGTGAACCGTTCAATTATAATCCAGAAACAGCTGAGTCTCAAGTAGAAAGACGAGTGAAACCCGATGTGGAAGCTATGCTTTATCGTATCAATTCACAGATCTACTATAAACAGACTATCGAACAACCTACATTACGTATGGCCTTCACATCTAGTACTGGTGTAGTCAACTTGATTACGGGTATTATTGATGCTATGTATACGGCGATGGAGTATGATGAACGTTTGGCTATGAAATATATCTTAGTTCAGCGTTTATTAAATGGTACAATGTTTAAGCAGTTGATTCCAGAAAATGCTACAAACGAACAGTTGATTACGGCCGTTAAGACTGTATCTAACTTATTAATGACACCATCACGTAAATACAACAGTGCAGGTGTATTGAACTATGCATTAAAAAATGACCAGTACGTATTCGTTACTAGTGCATTCGATGCTCAGTCTGGTGTTGAAGTTCTTGCAAAAGCCTTCAATGTTGATTATGTACAATTTAGTGGACGTTATATTGTACTGGATGATTTCTCATTTACAAATGATGAGTTGTTACGTTTGGATGTTATCTTTAAGGATGAACCAAGCTATATCCGTCCAACTACAGACCAGTTAGAAGCCTTGAAAAAAGTACCATTGGTAACAGTTGATAAAGACTTCTTCATGGTATTCGATGTTGAGCAGTATTTCGATATGAGACGTAACCAAGAAGGTTTGTATGAAAACAACTGGCTACACGTATGGAAAGTATACGCAAGTGGTTACTTTGCAAATGCAATTATGTATGTGGAAGCAGAACCAACAGTGACAAGTGTTTCAATTGCACCAAGCGAAGCAACAATGCCAAAAGGTTCAAGTTTGACAATGAAAGCTACTGTCACTGCCTCAGACTTTGCGAACAAAACTGTTCACTGGGAAGTATCTGGTAATGGCAAAGATGTGACAATCAATGAGAAGACTGGAGTTCTTACTATTGGTAATAACGCAACGGCTCAAGCATATACTGTCACTGCCACTTCAAATGGTGATTCAGCTAAGCAAGGAACTGCTACTATTACAGTTGAATAGTCTATAGAAAGGTGGGTGGTCCACCTTTTTATTTTATTATAAGGAGGTAAATATATGGCTTATGTAATTCCAAACAGTACCGTAATTTTATTACAGAATATATCATTGACACCAACCTATGAGAATACTGTGGATTATGAAAGTGCCACGGCTCAGTATAATGACATGATTGCTCACCAGCTAGCTCGATGGGATAGATGTACATATGTGGGCAAGAACAAACAAAAAGGTGTTATTCGTCTTGAGTCTACACAAGGACTGCTTATGCAGAAAGCTACCTATATGATGTTTAAGAACACCAGCTATGAAGATAAATGGTTCTACGCTTTTGTTACCGATGTTACATGGGTTAACAATGTGACATGGGAGGTATCTTTTGTTCTGGATGTAATACAGACATACTACTTTGATTTTACGTATGAAAAATGCTTTGTTGAGCGTGCTCATACTAAAGACACTGAAATAGGGTCAAATATTGTTGATGAAAAACTAGACACTGGCGAATATATCGTAAATTATCAAGATAAAATAACTCAATTTACAGATTTAGTTGGTACTGTATGCTGTACATTGAAGCCTACTGGTGAAGAGCAAGACAGTTTTGTTACTTCCCAAATTGACAAGACAAATGTTGCTGGGAGTATTTATGCGTTTGGCACGCTAGCAGAATACCAAGACTTTTTTATTAAGGCTACTGGAAGTAACCCAGATGATACGATCATTGACACCTATATGCTTCCACGATTCTTTGCTACTGGTGGAGACCCGACTGGAATACATCGAGTGCATGGAGATTGTGAACACGTACAAGTAGAATTCGATAAACCACAGAATCACAAAGATGGGTCTTTATCTGGATATGTGCCTAAAAATAAAAAAGTGTATACTTATCCATATTGCTATATGAAACTAACTACTTTTAGTGGTAACTCAACAGAACTACGATATGAAGATTTTAAAAATGAAAAATGCCGATTTGATATCAGTATGACAAGAACACCAAACCCAGAAGGATATGTATATCCTACGTATTATAAAGGGTTAGCTGAAAATAAAGATGAGGGAATAAGTATTAATAACTTCCCGAAATGTGCTTTCACTATTGATACATATAAAGCTTGGCTAGCTCAGACGGCAAATTCAAGAACTATTCAAGCGTTAAGTGTTGCTGGCCAGATTGGTATGGGTATTGCAGGTTCGCTTGCTTTAGGTGGTGCTGGTGGTGGAGCACTGCTTGCTGGTGCAGAAGGTGGAGCTTTACTAGCTCAAAGTGAAGCAACAAATGCTATATCTATGGGCAATAATGCTTTAGGAAATCTTAATAAAGCTTTCAGTATGATAGCTCAAGATAGGGATATGTCTGTAAAAGGTCAACGTGCAGTCGGAAATGTTGACACTTCATGGATGAGTGCAAACGATGAAAACACAATCCATGTACAATGTATTTGTGCTAAACCAAAAAATTTAAGAATCATAGATGATTATTTTGAAAAATATGGTTATGCTTTACATACACTGTCAATGCCAAACATTAAAAATAGACCACATTGGAACTATATTAAGACAGTGGGCTGCGATGTGAAAGCAAGTTTGCCAGCTCAGTTGGTTGGACAAATCAATGCAATTCATGACAATGGTATCACTTTCTGGAAAAATCTTGACTCGATTGGTAATTATAGTCTAGACAATAGGGTACAAGAATGATATAATAATTATGGGCATAGTAATATGTTAGAAGTCTTCCTATTATTCATTTCACTCTAAAAGTGGTGCGTGTTTAGCGTATCACTTTTAGTTTTTATGTGGTATAATATTAGTATAGAAAGTGAGGTTTGAACATGGGCAGAAAAAACAGAAATAAGCACTATCAAATGCAGAATACATGGAATATGCCAAATATTCACAATAAGAACTTCTTCTCTAGTCTTGGCCTTAATAAATGGACATACAATAAATACTGGGTTCAGCTGCTAGATCTTACACTTGCATTGTTTAAATATAACAACCTACCCGAAACGATTGACCCACGATTCATGGAATTAGTCATGATTGCCCAAGGTTCGGTCTTATTAAGTGAAGACCCAGATTTTAAAGTGGATGAATCAGACAGTGGGCATATTGCTACCATGTGGAATTACAATGGCTCGTTAAATATATATGGAATCCCTAACAAAAGACATGCTTGGGCCTATGGAGGTTATAACAGAAACCTAACGAACAAAGACTCTGTTATCATGTGGGATAAATTCTCACATATGCCTACTATTGATACTATCAATTATTATGCACAAAGGCTATGGGAGTGGGATAATGTTATCAATGTGAACTTGAATGCACAAAAAACCCCTTTAGCAATTCTAACAAATGAAGAAGATAGGCAGGCATGGCTTAACATTTACCAACAGTACGACGGAAACGTGCCTATTATTTTCGGAACAAAATCGTTAGATCTAAAAGAATTCACTGTCTTGAAAACAGATGCACCATTCATCGCTGATAAGATTCAAGACATGAAAAAAGAATTGTGGCATGAAGCATTGACTGAGATTGGAATTCGTAACATGAATATTGGAAAGAAAGAAAGACTAGTGCAGGATGAAGCACGAAACAGTTTAGGAGATACTAACAATATTCTAGTCAACAAATTGCAGTCACGTAAGAATGCTTTAGAAGAATACAATAAAATGAAAGGTCTTAACATTACAGTAGAAGTCAACGAAAATATCTTGACTCAAGCTTCACGACTTGAAACAAATGGTATTTTAGATCAACCTATAGAAGGGGATGAGTAGAATGGCAAAGTATACAATTCAAATAAAAACTATTGTTGAGTCACTAAGTGGAAGGACTGAAAGTGTTGGTTTATCTTCACTTGACGAAGCTATTGAAATAGCACGTACTAAAATCTTTGACTTTGACTATCCATTCTATAACCCTTCCCAAAAGGCTGACTTTGAAAAGTGGATTATTGAGTCCGTCCTAATGGATGAAATCAACTATGAAACATATGGCTTATGGCATTTAAAATTAAGGGTATGGATGAAGACAAATATGCCTTACTATAATAAACTGTATGAAAGTGCAAAGCTTATCACAAACCCTTTGAAAAATCACCATTTAGAAAGAACAACAGAAGGAAGCGAAACTGGAAACAGTTCTTCAAATGGAACAGGAACTAGCAATGATACAAACACTTCAAATGTTCTAGCTTGGAATATGTATTCAGATACGCCACAAGGTGGTATCAATGGACTAGAAAATAGTACATATTTAACAAATGCTACTAAAGATTTGAACGATACAACAACTACTTCAGATACAAATACAACTTCAAGCAATACGGCAACTTCTTCTTCAAGTTCCAAAGGCAAAGAAGTTGTGGATGGATATTCTGGAATTGATGAAAACACCATGTTATTGAAATATCGAAAAACGATCATCAATATCAATGAACAGTTTATAAATGATTTTAAAAATAAATTAACACTTAAATTATGGTATTAATTGTGTTATAATTATATTAGAAAGTGAGGAAATACAAATGCCTGAGGAAATACAAATGCCTATTAAACCATCACAATACAAAATCTTACAACCTTTTGAAGCATGGGTTCAACAAACATTGCCAGCTATTTATGATGATTCATTATCATATACAGATTTGTTGTCAAAAATGCTTTCATACTTAAATGTAATGATTGAAAACAACAATACAGTTGTTGAAGAAATAAAAAAATTGTCTGACTTTGTAAATGCTAAAATTTCAGATGAACATCTTAATTATCTTATAGAAGAAAAACTAAATGAAATGGTGCTTAATGGTACACTTGATGATTTACTGAATAAAATAATCAACCCATTACCGACACCAAATAGGTCACTTACATTCTTGGAAAAATCAGTATTATATGGTATTGGTATGAGTTATTATGAAAATGCATGGACGACAAGAAATCCCGGTGTTACTTATGGTAACTCAAATACGCCATTAGACAATAATACACCTTATAACCAATTAGACTGTTCAAGCTTTATTATTTTATGTCTGTTAGGTATTGATTATGCGAATAGTCCTTTCTGTTCAAAATCAGTTGAAGCAAACGGAAAATTTGGATTCTCAAGAAATTTCTACGAAACAGTCAACAATAAGACTGGGATGTTACGTTATGCATATGAAATAGCTTTATATGGTAGAGATAATAACTTGTTATTTAAGCCAACTAAACCAAGCGATTATCAAACTGGTGATATTGTCTTCTGGAGATGGAATGATGAAAAAATTGAAGAATTAAAGCCAGGTGACTGGGATTATGAAACATATGGACATATTGCCCATGTTGGAATGATAGTTGAAGGATGCACTAAATTCAGTAATGGACTAGGTCTATTGCATTGTGTAAACACTCCAGCTTTAATGCAGTTAGCAAGCTTTGAAGATTATGACCCAGCGACCCTTACATTATACCCATATGTACTAAGACCAAAAATCAATGTGTCAAACTATTATGTAAATGGTTATTGGAGATTCAGAGCCTTACGTGGATATGATGAATTATTATTTAACCACTATGGATATACATATGCTGGTGGTCTTATTCCAAGCAACATGAACCCTTATCTTGTTGACAAAAAGAAAGGTACTGTATCTACAAATAATTCAAGATTGACTACTGGATATCTACCTTATTCAATCGCAATGTTTGTTACAAACAACGTACCTAATATTGGCTTTCATGTTTGCTATTATGATGGTATAAAAGATACTGAAAATAACTTGCCAGGTCACTTCCTTGGATATAGTGAAAATAAAACAGAAGTTAGAACAGATGCAAAATTATGTAGAATTGAATTCTATAAAGGAAGTGGCGAAATGACTGAATTAGAAAAAAATCAAATTCAGACAAAGAATAAAATAACATATCACACTTGGTGCGATATTGAAAGGTCTTTCGTTGCTGAACACACTGACGATTTATTTATTTGTGATACAATCAAATATTTTACTCAACCTACTAAAGTTGAAAATTTATTCATTGAAAGTGGCCCTATTAAATTAGTACCATAACAAATAATCAATGATGCAATGTTATTCCCACGTTTTATGAAGTTGCGAGTGTCTCAGGTACTACTACTGGAAGTGGTGTAAATATTAGGTATAAAGATATTAATGAACATTTCTCAATGGCTTTTAGCTTGGTTTACCAAAAAACAACTATAAAATAAATGCCTATTTTCTACTAAGATTATAGGCTTATTTTATACCTTGACAAATTCTGTATTTTCTATTATACTAAGTGTAAAGGTGAGGACGTAGACTTGGTAGACG
>ERZ1026776.991-NODE-991-length-17330-cov-5.144486_pt1 | contig 17330 bp, 14 predicted proteins | sample MGYA00380125_ERZ1026776 | MGnify/ENA primary metagenome ERZ1026776 (study PRJEB33269, sample SAMEA4719761) | human gut metagenome | biome: human-associated habitat; feature: organic feature; material: feces | place: Cameroon | collected 2013-10 ...
GGCAGCGTCAGATGTGTATAAGAGACAGGAAAGAACGGCGTGAACCTCGACTCCTACAAGAACATCATCGGGGTGATCCGCCAGCCGGAAATGACATTCATCTGTCCGGAACCGCTGGAGACGCTGCCTTACCCGCAGATTCTATCGGGTGCGGCCGAACTGCTCAAAACCTTCATAATCAACAATGAAGACGGCGAATATGAAAGGGCGGTGAATATGCTTATGAATATTCACGATCGTGCGTCGGAAGGGGCTGCCGAGGCGGCTGTCCTGGAATATTCAGAAACATTCCGAGAGTTGATCGCCGCTGCGGCGAAGGTCAAGGCTGGCATTGCCGGAAGGGATCCGAACGAGCGCGGGGAGCGCCGTCTGCTCAATCTTGGACACACTTTCGCCCACGCCATCGAGAAGAATTCCTCCGAGGCGATCCCGCACGGGCAGGCAGTCTCCATGGGCATCATCCTGGCAGCGCGGTTGGCCGAGTCTTTGGGGCTGACGGATGGCCTTTCCGAGCGTCTGGAAGCGGATTTCACAGCCTGTGGCTTGCCGGTCGAGTGTCCGTACAGCATTGAAACTCTTGCGGATGCGATGAAGAAAGACAAAAAGGCGGATGGAGCGTTTGTTCATTTCGTGCTGCCGCTGGGCATAGGGCACGTTGAGACACGGGAACTTCGGGTCGAAGAGGCGGTAAGCGCATTGAAGGATGAATAAAGTCACGGCGTTTCAGACAGCGGCGCCGCCCATTTCAGAGACGAGCGGCGCATCGAGACTCGCAATCATTAACAAGTAATTGAATATATTCAGTTTATGATCTGCACAACAATCCAGAACCGAACCCTGGAAGAGATAATGAACCTGCTGGAAAGCAGCGAGCCACGGATTCAGATGGCCGAAATCAGATTGGACAGATGTCCGCTGAGTATCGAGGAGATCGAGTACCTGTTCTCATCCTCGGACACTCCGCTCGTGGCCACCTGCCGGGTCGTTGATGACGGCAACGGGACTTGGGAAGAGGCCGAGGAGAAACTCACGGCCGCGGTCGAGGCCGGTGCCGCGTTTTTGGATCTGGAGATCGAAGCTCCGAAAGAGATCGGCAAAAGGCTCCGGAGGGCTTGCACTGAATATGGCACCACGATGATCCGTTCGAGTCATTTCTTTGCCGGGACACCGTCAGATGATGTGCTGCGGAACACAGTGGAGAAATGCAGGAAGTTCGGCGGGGAGATTGTGAAGATCGCGGCTATGGCGACCTCTGAAGAGGATGTAGCAAGGGTGCTTGCGCTTTATTCATCGATCGCTTCGACAAACTCAGCGGCCGAAACACAGCGACCTGTGGAATTGGTTGCGTTCTCGATGGGAGAGATCGGCAAGGTTAGTCGCTTGGATTGCTTGAAGTTAGGCAGCCCGTTCACCTATGCCGCGCTGAACGAGAACGAGGCCGCGGCACCCGGTCAATGGTGTTATTCGGAGATGCTTACGGCTGTCTATGGAGACAGGAAGCCTCTTCACTGCAACAGTCCTCTGAATATGCCGGCCTCAAAGAGTTTCGCCCAACGCGCGATCATCGCCGCGGCATTGGCGGAAGGAGAATCCCGGCTTGGCGGCTACTCTCCGTGCGGGGACAACGAGGCGGCGATAGAGGTCGCCAAGGCGCTCGGGGCCAAGGTTCGGATAGAGAGTGAGGGCAGTTCTTTGCAAGTTGGTGCGCTTCGACAGGCCCAGCGACCAACCGATCCGGTCGCTTCGATGGTTGGTGAGCTCTGCCGAACCACAGGCTCAGCGACCGGAAACACCCTAATCATAGAAGGCATAGGCTCGTCAGCGAATATCCCCGAAAAGATCAACGTCGGCGAATCCGGCCTCCTGACCCGCCTGATGATCCCTCTCGCCGCCGCTCTCGGCAACGGCAACCAAATCGAGATCGACGGCATCGGCACCCTCCCGACCAGACCGCTGAAAGGCGCATCCGAAATCATGGCCGGCTTCGGCACAGTCCTGAGACCACTCAACCCGGCCCCGGAAGTCCACGTGCCACTCACCGTCCAAGGTCCTCTGCTCCCTGGCAAAACCAGCATCTCCGGCAAAGGCGGCTCGCAGCTGATCTCCGGTCTACTGATGGCTCTGCCGCTCCTCCCGGAAGACTCTACCCTGCATATTCACGACCCCAAGAGCATCCCGTATATGTTCATCACAGCGGACGTGCTTCGCCGTTTCGGCATCAAGATCGGCTCCGAGATGGAGGGTGGAGAGGATTTTCTTGAGACTCAGGACTGGAGTCTCTGCACCGGCATCACATTCAAGATCAAGGGCGGGCAGAAATATTCCCCGGCCGCTTTCGACATCGAGGGCGACTGGAGCGCCGCCGCCAATTTCCTGGTGGCCGGAGCGCTGTTCGGAGACGTGAAACTGACCGGTCTCGACACAACCTCCCTTCAAGCCGACATCTCGATCATGGACATCCTGATGGAAGCCGGAGCCAGCCTTTCGCAGATTGATGATGGGCCGCAGGACGGAATCACAAACGACGGCTCTTCCAGAAATGAAGCGACCGATGCTGCCTCCAACAAAACTTCAGACAATGAAGACGCTCCGGAGGCCAATGCCACGCAAGGTCACCGCGGCCTGATCACCGCCCAGAAAGCCCCGCTCCGCGCCTTCGACACCGACCTCAACAACTGTCCGGACCTGTTTCCGATCGTCTCCATCCTCGCCGCCTTCTGCCACGGACGCTGTAATATTCAAGGATTCAAGAGGTTGGCAAGCAAGGAAAGCGACCGCGGCACCGCGATTCTGAATATGCTGACCCAGATGGGCGTGAGCGCCTCCGCTTCCGGCGACACCCTCACCATCGACGGGGAATCAGTCGAGAGCCGCCTCCTGAACGGTCACCTCCTCAAGGGCGGTGAATATACCTCCTCGCACGACCACCGTATGGCGATGGCCCTCACCGTAGCCTCCTGGTGCGCCGACACCCCGATCATAATAGATGACACCACCTGCGTCGCCAAATCCTTCCCCGCCTTTCTCGACACCTATGCCAAACTGAAGCGTTAGTACGTCTGGAATGCCAACCAACTATTCGGCTTTATGAATTGACTCCAGAACAAGAGCCAGAGCGGCCGTGTGCTTTTCCAAAATGCGCTTATGACGGTTTCCGGCTCGGGCGATGTTGTTCCGGAGGTCATTTATCTTCACATTGATGGCGGTGGAGTTCCCCGAAGCGATGATCGCCCGGACATATTCATCATAAGACATCCGCTTTTTGTCGTGGGTCAGAAGCTTCAGAGCCTCAAGCACTTCCGCCGAGAAACCATATTCATCCAAATCCTCGAAGGTGACATCAGAGTCCTCGACAACATCGTGGAGGAAGCCGACTATTTTCTCGTTCTTGGTCTGCCCGGCGATGCCAACGGCGAGGGAATGGAGGATGTCGGGGTTGCCGTCAAGGTCCCTCTTGTTGCGAAAGACAGTCGATGCGATGGCCACCGCCTCATCAATCCCGGACTCAAAATATTCCTTGAGATCCTTTGTGCTCCAATATGTGCCGGAGCCAAAAAACTTCAACCTCTCAACCACTTCAAACAAAGTCAGCACACTGAAGTACATCTTCAGATTGTGTAAAGGAATATGAAAGTTCGGACCGTCTCCCTTTGTGTCCGTAAACTCCACCCTTGACAATTCCTCGGTTCCCGTGAAATCTACTTTCGTGTCACAGATCCTCATCCCTACAAATCCATATTCCTCATCCATCTCGACAACTTGGATAAGAATCTTTTCAAATGAATATGACTGTGACAGGACCAGATTTAACTCCTCCTCGTAACCGTCCTCGACCCATCCCACCAGTTCATTGATTCCCACCTCTCTACGGAAATCCATATAACCGTTCGTCTCAATATGGACCTCCAGTCCATACGGTTTCAGGAAACTGAGATCTTGAAACTCCCTCACACTGACAGGCACACGATACCGGGCCTCAAAGTCGTCCGCGTTCTTGTAGAACGCCGCAAAGATAAGATACCTCATAAGCATTGTTTTTGTTACCGGCCTTGGTGTCAGACAAAAACAGTCGCCGTCCTCGGCAGCCGTCCTTGTCATCGACAACCACTGCCAAAATATTTATGAATTGAAAATTACCGGACAGGCAGAGCCGCCTGTCGCTCACAACACAAAATTAAGAAAATCTCTTGAGATTGCAAAGCCATTTATGAAGATTCGCTTTTACCGTCCCTCTGTCCAATAAGGTTGCCAGGAATTCTTTGCGACTCTCTCTTGGGACCGTGGCAGGTAAGTGGCTGATTTTCAAGCGAAACGAAGATGTCCTGGTGCTGGATTCCGCACCAGGACATCTTCGTTTTCATTCATTATCAAGAGGTTAGGCGCCACGGCCTTTTAGGTCGGCGAGGACGATGGCAGTGACGGCCTCGACGATGACGGGGGTGCGGAGGGCGAAACAGACATCGTGACGGCCCAGAACGTTGAGGGTGGTTTGCTCGCCGGTCTTGATGTTGAGGGTGGTCTGGGATTTGGTGATGCTGGAGGTCGGCTTGAAGGCTACACGAAATACTACCGGAGAGCCGTTCGTGATACCGCCGTTGATGCCGCCGGAACCGTTCTTCACGGTGGTCACAGAACCTTCTTTAAGCTCAAGAGAGTCATTATGTTCCGAGCCTTTCATCCGGGCAGATGCGAAACCGTCACCGAACTCTATGCCACGGACTCCAGGGATGGAGAACACAGCATGCGAAATCAGGGACTCGACCGAATCGAAGAACGGTTCTCCAAGACCGGCAGGAACTCCGGAGACCCGGCACTCGACAATGCCGCCAAGCGAATCGCCTTCCTTGGAGGTTTTGTCCAGAAGATCGCCCCACTTGGACTTGTCCGTCTCTCCTCCGATCTCTATCAAACCGGCCTCAAAGCTGAGCCCTTGACACATTTTCTTTGCGATGACTCCGGCGGCGACCAGCGGAAGGGTTATCCTGCCTGAGAAATGTCCGCCGCCACGAGGGTCATTGAAGCCGTTCCACTTGACGGAAGCGACATAGTCGGCGTGCCCTGGACGCGGCACAGCCTTAAGAGCCTCATAGTCAGAAGACCGAGTGTTGTTGTTCTTGAATATGACTGCGATCGGTGCTCCGGTTGTGTGTCCATCGAAGACTCCGCTCAGAATCTCCGGCTCGTCCGCCTCGATGCGTGGTGTGGTACCCTTCGCTCCACTCTTGCGTCGGAGAATGTCCGGCATGAAGTCCTCTACACCAAGCTCTATCCCCGGCCTGACACCATCCACGACCACTCCAATCGCCGCCCCGTGCGACTCCCCGAAGATCTCCACCCTGAAATTACGTCCGAATGCGTTCATTGTATATTCAAAAATTAATAAGTCCGTCCTTGCAAAAATACACTTTTCTTGTGGAATAAAATATGCTATCTTTGTAGTAATATCCTCAAAAGGCCGTTTTGTGTTCAAACACGGCGGATTATGAGGGTGAAACTACTTATTGGAATGGACATTAAGGAAGAAGACAAGATAATTCAGGAGGTCACCAGACAGGAGTACAAGGAGGGCTTCGTCACCGATGTCGGCCAGGATTTCATTCCCAAGGGACTGAACGAGGACATCATCCGTACCATCTCACGGCTCAAGGAAGAGCCGGAATGGATGCTGGAGTTCCGGCTGGGCGCTTTCCGGAAGTGGCAGAAAATGGAGATGCCCGAGTGGGGGCATCTGGACATGCCCGTAATTGATTTTCAAGACATTATCTACTACGCAGCCCCAAAAAAGAATTCGGAACGCCCGAAGGAGATCGACCCGAAGCTGGAGGAGACGTTCGAGAAACTTGGCATCCCGGTAAGGGAGCGTGAGGCTCTCGCCGGAGTCGTGGCCGTGGACGCGGTCTTCGATTCGGTCTCCGTGGCCACAACATTCAGGGCATCGCTGGCTGAGAAAGGAATCATATTCTGCAGCTTCTCGGAGGCCGTCAAGGAGCATCCGGATCTGGTGCGGAAATATCTCGCCTCGGTGGTTCCGGTAGGGGACAATTTCTTTGCGGCACTCAACTCGGCGGTCTTCAGCGACGGCAGTTTCTGCTATATTCCCAAAGGGGTCAGGTGCCCGATGGAGCTTTCAAGCTACTTCAGGATCAACGCCGCCGGCACAGGCCAGTTCGAGAGGACGCTCATCGTGGCGGACGAAGGGTCTCAACTGAGCTACATGGAGGGCTGCACGGCTCCGATGCGTGACGAGAACCAGCTTCACGCGGCGGTGGTGGAGATCGTGGTCGAGAAAGATGCCGACGTGAAATATTCAACGGTGCAGAACTGGTACCCAGGGGATGCGCAGGGGCGCGGAGGAATCCTTAACCTCGTGACCAAAAGGGGAATATGCAAGGGCAGCGGCTCGCATCTGAGCTGGACGCAGGTCGAGACAGGTTCGGCGATCACTTGGAAATATCCTTCCACGATCCTGAAGGGAGACTACTCCTCGTCGGAATTCTACTCGGTCGCCGTGACCAACAACTATCAGCAGGCGGACACCGGAACAAAGATGATCCACATCGGCCGCGGCACGAAGAGCCGGATCGTAAGTAAAGGAATATCAGCGGGTCACAGCCAGAACAGTTACCGTGGTCTGGTCCGGATGAACGCCGGAGCGGCCGGAGCGCGCAACTACTCGCAGTGCGACAGCCTGCTGATCGGCTCGCAGTGCGGGGCGCACACGTTCCCGGACATCCAAAGCGCCAACCCGACCGCGATCGTGGAACACGAGGCGACGACCTCGAAGATCAGCGACGAGCAGCTGTTCTATTGCAACCAGAGGGGGCTCGGGCCGGAGGATGCAGTCGGCCTGATCGTCAACGGCTATGCCCACGAGGTGCTTTCCCGCCTCCCGATGGAGTTCGCCGTAGAAGCCACCAAACTGCTTCAGGTCTCCCTCGAAGGTTCGGTGGGTTAATGAATATATTCACAAGCATTTCTGAATATTCCGGAAGTGCCTGAACAGGTGGGCAATCACCTTAATAATTCTTCAGCAAACGATTGCCGGTTTGCGGTGACTTGAACATTTATGAAGTTCTTTGATATAGAAAACATTGCGTTCACGCTTGGCGGAACGGGAGTGAGCTTTCTGGAGCTGATCGGAGTCATCGCGGGACTTACCTGCGTGGTGATGGCCGGACGCAACAGCAAGTACAACTTCTGGGTCGGCTACCTGTACAACATCCTGCTGTTTACGCTGTTCTGGCAGCGGCACCTCTACTCGGCGATGCTTCTCCAGCCGATAGCGTTCGGAATCAATGCCTTCGGGCATTGGAGGTGGACACATCCCAGGCCGGAGGAACAGAGTTCGAAAGACGCCTCGGCCTTGAAGGTGACACATCTGTCGATGCGGGATTGGTGCACTGCTCTCACGGTCGTGGCCTTTGCCGGAGCCGCCTGGGGATTCGTGCTCAGTAAATTGGGCACGGCCTGGTTCACGGACATATTCACACCTGATCCAACCCCGTGGCTTGACTCGTACGGCCTGATGCTGACGCTGTTGGCGCAGTTCCTTTCCGCCCAAAAGAAGTGGGACTGCTGGATCGTGTGGCTGGTGGTGAACATCACGAACATCACCCTCTACCTCAGCGCCGGCCTCGTGTTTATGCCGATCGTCAGCGCATTGTACCTTCTCAACGGCATCTGGTCCCTTTGGACTTGGTACCGGCTGTACAAAGAGGAGAGGTAGATTCCTTGCCGCAGCGGTCCGGCAGGCTCACCAACCGGTAACCCGAATTTACGGTCACCAAGCCAACACCTATGGTCACAGAGCTTGTCGAAGTGACCTTACAAACTTGAACAAAATACGATGAATATGACAGACATATTACTGAAAATAAAAGATCTGCACGCCAGTGTCGGAGACAAGGAGATTCTGAAGGGAATCGACCTTGAGATCCGCCGCGGTGAGATCCACGCCGTTATGGGACCGAACGGAGCTGGGAAAAGCACCCTGTCCTCCGTCCTGACCGGCAAGCCAAACTATGAGGTCACCACCGGCTCCATTGAGTTCGACGGAAAGAATCTGCTGGCAATGAAGCCGGAGGAAAGGGCCTGGGCCGGACTGTTTATGTCCTTCCAGTACCCGATCGAGATTCCGGGAGTCTCCATCACGAACTTTATGAAGACGGCGATCAACTCAAAACTCAAAGCACAGGGGAAAGAACCGATGAAAGCCGGTGATTTCCTGAAGCTTATGAAGCAGAAGATGGCTTTCGTGCAGATGAGACCGGAGTTCGCCAAGCGTGAGGTCAATGTTGGGTTCTCCGGCGGAGAGAAGAAGCGGAACGAGATCTTCCAGATGGCTATGCTGGATCCGACCCTCGCGATCCTCGACGAGACGGACAGCGGCCTGGACGTGGACGCGCTCAAGATCGTGGCCGACGGAGTGAACGCCCTACACACTCCGGAAAAGTCGGCGATCGTCATCACCCACTACCAGAAGCTTCTTGAATATGTAAGGCCGGATGTCGTGCACGTCCTGAAAGACGGCCGCATCGTGGCCACCGGCGGTTACGAACTGATTGACAAGATTGAAAAGGATGGCTTTGAACAGTTCTAAAAACATAGATCACGGCAATTATATTCCCACACCCATCGTGCCGGGAATGAAGGTTGCTGACGGAGAGCATATTCGCAAGGTCTTTGTGCTTTCCGCCGATGATGTCGCCGCAGGAGCCGAGGTCGCTGAGCGTGTCGAAGCGACGGTTGGTTCGACAGGCTCACCGACCACCAAAGTGACCGAGATTCCGTCCAACATCGAGGTGGGGGCGGATGCGGCGCTGGATCTGACGGTTATAGTGCTGCCGGGAGTGTCGGCTCGGATTCCGCTGACGATCGACTTGACTGGAGCGCATTCCGAAGTCCGCCTTTCGGGAATATACCTCTGCTCCGGCCACGATGAGGTGACGTTCGACATCACGATGCATCACCGTACTGGAGACTGCCGTTCCCGGCAGACATTCAACGGGTTGGCTACCGGGGAGGCCAAGTGCGGATTCTTCGGCAAGATTGTGATCGCGCCCGAGGCGCAGAGAACCGAGGCGTTCCAGGAGAACCACAACATCTTGCTTTCCGACTCGGCCAGGATCAACACAAAGCCACGGTTGGAGATCTATGCCGATGATGTGAAGTGCTCGCACGGCGCCACGGTCGGGAAACTGAACGAAGACGAGCAGTTCTATATGCGCTCCCGTGGCATTCCTGAGGAAGAGGCCAAGGTGCTGCAGATGATCTCGTTCGTGGCCCCGGTACTGGAAAACATCCCGGAAGACTCCACAGACGGCACTCCAGCCAGGACCGCCTTCGCTGAACTTGTCGAGAACGCAATCAGGGGACTGTAAGAGCGTGGCGCATAAGTGGTTATAACACAGCGCAATAAGCCTTCTCCTTAAGGTGATTCCAACCGAAGGCTGCCAAGGATTAGACTGATTTTCAAAGAGTTGAACGCCACGACCGCAAATTTGGATAAATATGATTGTCAAGACGAATGTCAAGCTGAATCTGGGACTGAGTGTCCTGCGGAAACGTGCCGATGGGTTTCACGACATCGAGACGCTGTTTGTGCCGTGCTTTGATTTCGGGGACACTATTGAGATCATTACGGGAGATGACTACAGCCGGAGCTCGGCGGCGTTGTTCGCGAAGTATGGAGCCCCGGACGGACGCTTTGACGCTTCGACAGGCTCAGTGACCGGCAGGCTCAGCGACCGGCAAGAAGCATCGGTTGGTGAGCCTGTCGAACCAACTAGGCTCAACGAATCAGCCAAAGAAGACGGAAAAGAAACGACTCTCTCGGGAAATGTAACCGCATCAGAGGATGGAAGATTATTGCAAGGAATATCCGAGGATGGGAAGCTGATGATCACGATCGCGCGGGAGGAGGGTGTTGACTGGAATCCGCTCAAGGATCTGTGCGCAAAGGCGTACAACATTCTTGCACAAGATTTTGACCTGCCGCCGGTCAAGATATTCCTGGAAAAGAAGGCAGCGGTAGGTGCCGGGCTTGGCGGCGGATCGGCGGACGCGGCTTTCACTCTCAAAGCGCTGAACGAGCTTTGCGGCCTGAACCTTTCCGAGCAAAGGCTTTCTGAATATGCCGCGAAACTTGGCAGCGATTGCGCTTTCTTTGTTTTCAATCGCCCTATGATCGGGTCTGGGCGAGGGGAAATCCTTGAGCCTTACGACATTGACCTGTCCGAGTACGAGATCAAGGTTCTGATTCCGGAGGGAATTGTGGTCTCCACAGCGGAGGCTTATAAAGGAATAGTGCCTCGGGAAAGTTTGAAGCCCGGGTGCTTCGACACTTCGGAAAATTCAGATCATCGCAGACTCATCGACCAAGGCATGACAGAATCGTCAGAGGAATACCAAGACCTTCCCGGAAAGCGAATGATGAGTGGCCCCAGCCCAACAGGACTCTCAGATTTGAAAACAGTGCTTGCGGTGCCGGTCACGGAATGGAAAGACAATCTTGTCAACGACTTTGAGGCCACTGTCTTCAAGGCGCATCCGGAACTTGCCGCCATCAAGCAATCCCTCTATGACTCCGGAGCGGTCTATGCCTCGATGTCTGGCTCCGGCTCCGCACTCTTCGCCCTCTATAGAAAATAGTCGCGCTAATTGCGCAACTCACACGTAATAAGAGGCTGCGTCCCCGACCTCAGAAGCCGGTACCGAAAACGCCGCCGTGGCCTGAGTCCGGGTTCCAGCCGCCGGTAGTGCAAACGCCGGAACGACACTAAGCAAAACCGTCAGCGTAATGAATATTGTTTGTGACTATTTCATAATTTGTATCTCTTGCAAATTATCATTATATTTGGAACGTTTTAAAACTTTTAACGCATTATAAAAATTTATCCTGTATTAGATCTATTTGTTTATGCACTAATTAGTTGCACGCCCTCCATAACAGAGATGGTTCCTGAAAATAAGATTCGTATTTCAGAGAACATCTTCTTTGACAACAACACTAAAAGGTATGTTTATTATGATAAATTACCCTTGACAAAAAGCAATATTGAAATAAATACCTTCAGACTCCGCTAACTAGACAAAAAACAAGAAATATGTTAAGAAAGCTGCTACTTACAATCGGATTTGTTTTATTGTTTTTTATAAGGCCATTGGAGTCAGGCGCACAGGTGCCGGTCACAATCAAATGTGAGAATAACGCCAAGACGGTCACTGACATCAGAGTGCAGATCACCTTCCCGTCCGGTGAAATGAAAGCGTATGACGGGAAGAATCTGGAAAGCGAGGTTCTGGAATATCACATAGAAGGAACCGGAGAATGTAAATTGTTCATCCATTTCAAAGAGGAAGGAGTCAAGGCACCTACTTTCATCTCCAAAAAATTCATGATTTCCGGAGAAGAAAAAAGAATCGATGTTTACACTTCAATGAATCTCAGGAGCATGGTGATTCCTTGTAACTCAGAGTACTCAAACAGAAAGTACTGCATCCTGTTCATAAAGAAGATCTATCCTGAATGTCCGGAAGGGCGATACCCCAAAGGATATGAGAACGATTCTGAGCGGACGAATCTCTGGGAATATTCCCTCCAAAGCATAGTTCAAAAATAGCAGGCAAACAGGCTCCCTGTACGTAAAACAGTTGTCTGGCGTACCAAAGGGACTTAAACCCACGACCGGTACAGGATAGAGCCCTCTGGCGTACCAACGGTTTTCCGGCAAGACAGGAGACAGCTAAAAAGAATATCCCGCCATCATTCCTATTCACCAAAGTTCCTCGGCGCCGCCGTAATAGTCATAGACATCCTGATAGTCAAGGTTGAGCTGCTCCAGAATCTCCTCCGAGGAAAGGCCGGTTACAATGCTCCTTCCGCCGGAATTCAGCACCACACCATCTCCCCGTCCACCACCATCAAACAACGACCTTCCCCGCAGACCTACCGGATGGTTCAGAACCGTATCCACCGGCCGGATGGCATATTCATAGTAGCGGACCGGCCGATTCTTCATCGCTTCCACCTCTCTCAAACGCCTCTTCTCCCCAATCATCGCCACCACCGCCAACGCCACCGGCAGAAGCAGCACCGCCGCCACCGCCAACTTCTCTTTCAATGAATATGTCTCATCGGGATCCTTGAACATCTTATTATCGAACAAAATGATTAGGGATAAATTCTATAACATCGTCCCTATTAATCATCTGTAAAAGAGTCACTTCATCTTAATCTTGAAGATTAGCAAACGGTCTTCTATTCCCATGTTTATTCTTGAAATCAAGAATCAATTCCGTTTCATACTCTTTCGGTGATCCATTCGGCATTTCTTTCCAGCAAACAATCAGATCTTCGTGATCTGCCAATTGCCATATATAACGCCCGCCCTTATGGCCGATTTTTCTGCCTTCACCAAACTTCATATAAGCCGATAATCTTTTGTGTAAAGTAGTTGTTGTCATTCCAATGTAAACCACGCTTGCCCCTTCTACCCAATTGTCAGACAACTCGGTATCACTTACATTCGGATCTTCATCTTTAAAATGACCTCCAGAACCAATTGTCAGATACTCCGGCCTTTTTTTGCTTCTCCTTAGGACAATATAAACACCAGGAACTTTCGGAAAAACCGCATAATCCATACGGCATTTCTTGATTGGCCGGAACCCAACAAAACCACATTTGATCAACGACTCTTCACTATAGTCATCCGGAACATTCAGCTTTTCAAGTGTTTGTCCTATGGTCGTTCCATCTTGTTGTAATGTGGCACATTGTTGCCCATGTATAATCGACTCAAGATCATTTGAATTTGAGCGTAATTCATAATTCGGATCATATTTTATAATCCAATTCCTACAATTTGGTTGACTACTGCAATGGATTTTCCCCTTCCTGCATAAACTTCTCAACGGAGCCCCTCTTCGATCTTCCCTATCTTTCAACAAACCCTGCTTATCCAGATGTGACGCAATCTCAACAACTGTAATACTTGACAATTTGTTTTTCTTCAAATAAGATTGAATGAAATCATTGATCTTATCAATATCAGCCATAATCATATAGTTTAAATAGTTAACAATCATTTATTCCGTTCCAACGCTGCCGCCCAGATAGCGTTCATCCGGTCCTTGAGGGACTGGGGTGCGAGGATTTCGACGGAAGAGCTTCGGGAGAGAAGGGCCATCACGAAATCGTTGGTTATCTTAAGGCGGAGAGTCACTTCGACATATTCCTCGGTCTCAACGGCTACCTTTTGAGAAGAATGAATAGGGAGGGTCTTGATAAAGCGGCCATCCAAGGCACTGAACCTCAATCGGATGTCCTCTACGGGCATCTTCGGGTCATCCCATATTCCGAAGCAATCGCGGAAAAGATTCCCGGCACGGACACTCTCGTCTCGGATGAAATCCTCGTCAAGAACCTTGAAGGATTTGAACCTGCCCAACTCGAAGCACTTCAGGACTCCCTCGACCATCGCCACGAGATACCAGCGGTTCTGCGACTGCTTCAGGAAATACGGCTCGGCGAGATATTCAGCCTCCTTGCCTCCAAGCCTTGGCAACGAATATGAAAAGCGCACCTTCCGTCTTTGCTTTATCGACCTTAGGATTTTCTGAATATCAACGCTGAACATCATCCTCCTCTGCTCCGGAATGATATAGTCACGTGTCCCGGAGTCAGAGCCGACAGTACTCAGGATCTCGAACTCGGAAAGAAGTTCCTTGAACCGATCGGTGTAAACAGGATCTCTGCCCACTATGCGATACCCCTTCCCTTTGACATTCTGAATCTCCATTCCGAAGACCTCCTCAATGGTCTTGATGTCACGCTGAAGAGTCCGCAAAGTGTAGGGACCGTTCTCGGCCATATCACCTGACATGGCCTCCAGCAGATCCTCTTTGCCGACATATTCACAGATGCCGCTGAGTTTGTTCACTATTGCGCTTAACCGCTTGATCTGGTTCAACATATTCAGAAGTGTTTGTCGCAAATATAACAATCAAAAGCGACAACTTTTGTCGTCTTGGAGAGAAATATACAACTAAGAAGCTGTTTTGAATTGTTTGAAATGTTCTTTGAGGTGAATAATCTTCTTTTTCTTCCCGCTTCTTCAGCCAGACAGCACCGCTATCCTCCTTGGAAGAAGCGGTCGAAACTGAAGTTTATCACTCCCAACCCAGCGCCATCAGGCATTTGATTAACATTTCAGCCTTTTTCATCGAAACTGAAGTTTTTCACTCTCAACCCAGCGCCCGAACCGAGGGCAATCGAACTTGTTCGGGTTGCCGAGGTGGGCAGCAGGGGAAGAGCTTGCTCTTAACCTTCAAACAAACAATTCAAAACAGCTTCTAAATGATGGAAGGACCCAGTTATTCAGCTGCTCCTTTCCCTAATGTTTGTAATAAAAGCAAGGTTTTGTAACAATGGTATGCTCTTGTTTGGATAATACCAAAACGGGATATGCCCTGCAGACCCAACAGGGCCTGACACTGTTCTCCTACAAGCGACATTCAGCCTCATTCACGCTTTTAGAGGGACAATTGTCTCTCCACGAGCGTCTTTACGCCGAAATCCCGCTCGTAGAACACGAAGGTTCTTCGCTCTAAGCATTTTTAGGGGAAGACTGTCTTAATACCCTCTCCGAGGATTGAGAATTCGTTGTCGCCCCCGTATAGGGGGTACAGACTTTTCAACTCTCACCGAGACTTTTGTCTGGGGGCATGTACGCCTCTGACTTCTGAAGCCAGACCTCGCATATTCAAGAACAGGGTAAGAGCACATCGGTATATTCATGTGTCGTCTAAGGTACGCACTTATCTTGTTCATTGACAATACTATCGCCGGTCTTGCAAGGAGAGGTAATCCTTGAGCGCATCGACATATTCATTGAAAGCCTTGACGCCTGTGTCGGTCGCGCGGCAGGTGGTGCAAGGCTTCTTGCCTTTGAAGCCCTTCTCTACCCATAACATTTTGATTTACATATTTTTTGCCATTAACAGCTATGCGCTTTAACCTCAACGGCATTACAAATATGAATAAGTTTACAATATAAACCAAAATAACATCATTGAATATGATCAAAGATCAAGTGAACGTATACAGTGGGTCGCGCATCCGATTCTGCGGACAAGGCTGCAAAAAAGACTTTCCGAATTTTTGGTAACGTGCAAAAATTCGGGAAGTCCTTTTCGTTGGCGCCAGCATGCAGATGGCGCTCTTATTCATCGACCGGGAATGTCGCTTCGACAAGCTCAGCGACCAGGCAGGTGTCCAACCCTGTGACCAGTACTGTGACCAGTACTGCAATCAAGTACGTGTCCAGGCATGTAATCAAGCATGTGTCCAGGCATGCGACCAGGCACGCGTCCAGTCCTGTGACCAGTCCTGCAATCAAGTACGTGTCCAGGCATGCGATCAGGCATGTAATCAGGCATGCGACCAGGCATGTGTCCAGTCCGTAATCAATTGAGTGACCGAACCTGTGATCTGACCAGAGGCCAGAAGGCTCTGTGTGAAACCTTACGAGAGGCTCTTCGATGGCTGGTAAACTTTGTCGAACCTTTAGTTCTGCGACCGGTCAGTGCGACCTTACGCAAAGGTTAAGCTTCTGTCGGTGGAGGATAAGACTCTGTTTCACAACGGATTAAGCGATGGTCTTTAGTTGATAACGACTAAAGACCATCGCTTTTATAACTGATTTTCAATCACTTACGCGAGACGCTTTTCGAGACGCTCGCGGATGGCGGCGATGAAGTCGGCGGAGTTCTTTACCTGAGGGGTCACGCCTTCCATGAGGTTGGCGAGATCCTTGGTCACGATGCCGGCGTTGAGGGTGTCGAAGCAGGCGGCCTCAAGCTGGTCGGCATAGTTGACAAGCTCTGGAATGTTGTCCATCTCGCCTCTCTTGCGGAACGCGCCGCTCCACGCGAAGATCGTCGCGATCGGGTTCGTGGAGGTCTCCTCGCCCTGGAGGTGCTTGTAGTAGTGACGGGTCACGGTGCCGTGGGCGGCCTCGTACTCGTACTTGCCGTCAGGGCTGACAAGAACAGAGGTCATCATGGCAAGGGAACCGAAGGCCGTGGAGACCATGTCGCTCATCACGTCGCCGTCGTAGTTCTTGCAGGCCCAGATGAAACCACCCTCGCTGCGCATCACACGTGCGACCGCGTCATCAATAAGGGTGTAGAAGTACTCGATGCCGGCGGCCTCGAAAGCGTCCTTGTACTCTGCGAACACCTCCTCGAAAATCTCACGGAAACGTCCGTCGTACTTCTTGGCGATGGTGTCCTTGGTGGCGAACCAGATGCTCTGCTTGAGGTCAAGGGCGTACTTGAAGCAAGCGTGAGCGAAAGAACGGATGGAAGCGTCGGTGTTGTGCATTCCCTGGAGAACGCCGGGACCCTTGAAGGTGTGCACAATCTGCTCTTCCTTCTTGCCGCTCTCGCCTTCGAAGACGAGCTTGGCGACTCCCGGCTCCTCAACGCGGATGTCAACGCTCTTGTAAACATCACCGTAGGCGTGACGGGCGATGGTGATAGGCTTCTTCCAGAACTTCACTGCCGGAGAGATGGAAGGGATGGTGATAGGTGTGCGGAACACTGTACCGTCCAGCATCGAACGGATCGTTCCGTTCGGGCTCTTCCACATCTGATGCAGGTTGTACTCGGTCATACGCTTGGCGTTAGGAGTGATGGTGGCGCACTTCACGGCAACACCGTACTTCTTGGTGGCGTTGGCGGAGTCGATTGTCACCTGATCGCCGGTCTCGTCACGATGAACGAGGCCGAGGTCATAGTATTCTGTCTTCAGATCAACAAATGGAATGATAAGCTCATCCTTAATCATCTTCCACAGGATCCTTGTCATTTCATCACCATCCATCTCTACGAGAGGAGTGACCATCTGAATTTTTTTCATAACTGAATATTAAAAATTAAAGTGTTTTACGAATATGATTACCTGGGCACCTCAGGCTTGCAAGCCCCTGAAATGGACGCAAGCCTAAAGTGTGCGATTATGATTATTTGCTCTTCTGGGCGGCGTAGAAGTTCATCAGGCAACCGTCGGCGAGAATCTCTCTCTCGTCAGCGGTCAGATTCTGGAAGTAGAGATGAATGTCCTTCACACCCTCGGCGCTGATCACCTTGGCGTCAATCTCCTCCTTGCCCGAAAGGATGGCCTCACGGATGCCGGGAACATAGACGAAATCGCCGGCCACATATTCAAAAGGAGTTTCCTTTGAGATGGTGAAAGGAACGATGCCCCAGTTGATGCAGTTGCTGCGGTAACGCCTGTCTCTTATAAACATCTCCGAGCCCACGAG
>ERZ1026776.992-NODE-992-length-17329-cov-115.540408_pt1 | contig 17329 bp, 13 predicted proteins | sample MGYA00380125_ERZ1026776 | MGnify/ENA primary metagenome ERZ1026776 (study PRJEB33269, sample SAMEA4719761) | human gut metagenome | biome: human-associated habitat; feature: organic feature; material: feces | place: Cameroon | collected 2013-10 ...
GCATTACTAATTGCCCGAACACTTTCTTTAGAAAGTTCATAGTTTCAACTGTATGAACAGTCTGAATGAGTGCTGAAAGTTGTAATTCAACATTCAACAATCAACATTCAACATTACTTATACGTTTGCTTGTGTGCAAATACGTCATAACCCATTATCAGGTGGTTATTGCGGTGAGGTCCCACCTCTTCCCATTCCGAACAGAGAAGTTAAGCTCACTTGCGCCGATGGTACTGCAATGCAATGCGGGAGAGTAGGTAGCCGCCTCCTTTTATCAAGAGCCTCAGATTTCGAAAGATTTCTGAGGCTTTTTTGTTTTCACGCGGATTGGTTCTTTCTCACGCAGATGTGTTTTTGGTCACGCAGATTTCGCAGATGACGCAGATTTTTCTTTGCTGCTTTTTCTTTTTCCCACAGATTTCACAGATGCACACTGATTTTAGACCTGTTCGGTCTGGGATTTCACAGATTTTGGACCTGCTCGGTCCTGGATGACGCAGATTCTATATAAAAACTGGGCTGCCCAATCCAATGATGGGCAGCCCAGTTTGATATTATTTGTTTTTACGGTGATTACGCGTCTTCTGCTTTGACTTTTTCGCTTTGCTGGAAGAAGTATTAGCCGCAGGCTTTTCCTTGCGTACAGGAGCAGAATCGCCGGCTAGGGCGAAATCCAACTGCTTCTTCTCCAGGTTGGCTTGCGCCACCTTGATGCGGATAGCATCACCTAATTGGTACTTGTTGTGATGACGACGACCAATCAGACAGAAGTTCTTTTCGTCGAAGTCGTAATAATCGTCAGCGATGTCGCGCATCGGAATCATTCCTTCACAATGGTTTTCGTCTATGGTAGCATAAATTCCGTAAGAAGTAATACCACTTATGTGGGCATCGAATTCTTCGCCGAGTTTATCTCCCATGAATTCTACCATCTTATATTTGATACTGTCTCGTTCTGCATTCTGTGCAATCTGTTCCATTTCAGAGCAATGCTCACAGAGTTCTTCGTAATGTTTCTCGTTGGCACTTCTGCCGCCATCTGCGTACTTGGTAAGCAAGCGGTGAACCATCGTATCCGGATAACGGCGGATAGGTGAGGTGAAGTGGGTATAGTATTCGAAAGCCAGTCCAAAGTGTCCGATGTTATGAACGGAGTACTTTGCTTTCATCATGGCACGGAGTGCAACCATCTGGATGAGATTATTCTCTGGTTTGCCTTCGCAATCAGACATCAACTTGTTGAGACTTCTTGCTGTAGCGCCCTTTGTACCCTCTGTTTTCATCTTGTAACCAAACTTCACAACGAATTCACGTAAGGTTTCCAACTTCTGTGGGTCTGGATTGTCGTGAATACGATAAGGAAGCGTCTTTGGCTTCTTTCCTTTCTTAACTTTTCCGATACTTTCTGCCACCGTTCGGTTGGCGAGTAGCATGAATTCCTCTACGAGTTTATTGGCATCCTTAGAACGCTTGTAGTAGCAGGTGACCGGTTTACCCTTTTCGTCAATATCGAAATGCAACTCTTCTCGGTCGAACTTTACAGCACCATTCTTGAATCTTGCGGCACGAAGTTTCTTTGCCAGTCTGTCAAGCGTGATGAGCTGAAGTGCGTTTTCACCCTGATAAGGATGCTCCTTTGTTTCTGCTGGAGCAGGTTCGCCAGTACCATCAATTACGCCATTTGCTTCGAGGAGTTCCTGTACCTCTTCATATTTATATCGGCGGTCGCTCTCTATGACGGTATGAACGATGCGATAGTTCTTGACTTCGGCATTGTTGTCGAGTTCGAAGATGACGCTGTATGCAAGCTTTTCCTCGTTAGGTCGAAGCGAGCAGATGAAGTTACATAGACGCTCAGGGAGCATCGGAATGGTGCGATCTACAAGATATACAGATGTTGCACGCTTCACGGCTTCTTTGTCGATGATACTGCCTTCTGTAACGTAGTGCGAAACATCTGCGATGTGAACACCCACCTGCCAGTTTCCATTCTCCAATCTCTGAATACTGAGGGCATCATCAAAGTCCTTGGCATCCTTCGGGTCGATGGTGCAAGTGAATACCTTGCGGAAGTCCTCTCGCTCCTTGTAATCCTGTTCTGTGATTTCGCCACTTATCTTGTTGGCAGCATCCTCCACATTCTTTGGATACTTATAAGGTAATCCGTATTGAGCAAGAATAGAATTCATCTCAACATCATTATCACCCATCTGACCAAGAATGTCAACAACCTCGCCAATAGGACTCTTGTTTTCTCCATCCGGCCACTCAATAATGCGAACCACCGCCTTGTCGTCGGTCTTTCCGCCCTTCACCTTTCTTCTAGGAATGATGATGTTGTGAGCAAAGACATCGCCAGGTGTCACGAGGTAAGCCAGATCCTTATCCACTTTCAGACGTCCTACGAAGGTATCTTTAGCGCGTTCAAGGATTTTATTGATCTGTGCCTCCTTGATGTGGTTCTTACGGCGAGCGAGGAAGGTGAATTCCACCCGATCTCCATTAAGTGCTCCCATCGAATTACGTTCAGAAACGAAAATAGGCTTCTCGCTATTATCAGGGATAACAGAGTTTTTGCCATTTGCCTTTCTTACAAATTTACCTTCCATCACCTGTATACTCTGATTCAGGCGATAAGAATTATCACTTACCTTAGCCAGGTAGTCATCCCATGCCATTTCCTCCATAATGTCAATCGCCAGCATCTTAAGCGGATGCGTAGTAAGACGGAGGGAACGGAATATCTCTTTAAAGCTGAGCGTTTCGCCCGGTCTTTCTGCAAAGAATTCCTGCAGCATCTCAGTGAGTTGCGCTTTGTTCATTCTTTTGCCACCTTTTTTACCTTTTCCCATAAATTATGACTATTATTAGTTTTATAAGGCAAAGAAACAAAAAAAAAAGGAGAAAACAAAGTTTCTTGGCATCTTTTTTCGTTTTTTATTAAATATGTAACAATATCTGCTACAAAATCCGCCTTTTTGCCCATTCTTTGGAGTAGAATTAAGGTATATGCTTTTTTTTTCATTTCGGCTGCTCTATTCTCTTTTTGGTTGAGTGGAAAAGCCTTGGATATTACAATACTGTTACATTTTGAAATATCTGTAACCAATATTTCGTAATAAGAGAAAATCTTATTATATTTGCAACCGAAACGTAACAAACATTTCCACAAATACAAATGAATATGGATACAAGTCAATATCTTGTGATTTTTTTTCAGATTCTCGGTTCTTTAGCTTTGCTCATCTATGGTATGAAGGTGATGAGTGAGGCCTTGCAGAAGATGGCAGGATCTCAGTTGCGCCACATTTTGGGCGCTATGACAACCAACCGATTTACGGGAATGCTTACAGGTACCTTTATTACCTGTGCCGTTCAGAGTTCCTCTGCAACTACCGTTATGACGGTTTCTTTTGTAAATGCAGGTTTGCTGACCTTAGCCCAAGCTATTTCCGTTATTATGGGTGCCAATATCGGTACCACATTTACGGCATGGATTATGTCGTTGGGTTATAATGTAGATTTAACGATTGTCGTATTCCCTGCGTTCTTCCTCGGCATCATGCTGATTTATAGTAAGAAGCGCCGTTATTTCGGAGATTTCCTTTTTGGTATTGCCTTCCTCTTCTTCTCGCTCGTTCTGTTGAGTAGTGCGGGTAAGGCGCTTGATCTGGAACATAATCCGGCGGTTATCGATTTCTTTGGATCTTTTGATACGAAGAGTCATTTTACGATTGTAGTCTTCCTCCTGATTGGTACTCTTATAACCTGTATCGTGCAGAGTTCGGCGGCTGTAATGGCTATAACTATCTTACTCTGTTCTACGGGTGTACTTCCTATTTATCTGGGCATAGCCTTGGTGATGGGTGAGAATATCGGAACTACCGCTACAGCCAATCTTGCCGCTTTGGGTGCCAATGCCCAAGCTCGTCGTGCAGCCCTGGCTCATCTGGTATTCAATGTCTTTGGTGTCATCTGGGTTCTCTGTCTGTTCTATCCTTTTGTAGATTTCGTTTGCTCTATCGTGGGGTACGATCCTAATGGAGGTATGTCTGCGGCACAGAAGGCGAAGTTGCTGCCAATTGTCCTGGCGATGTTCCATACCTGTTTCAATGTTTGCAACACGGGCGTTCTGATTTGGTTTATCCCACAGTTGGAAAAAGTTGTCTGCAAGCTTATCAAGCCTAAGACAGATAAGGAGGATGAAGATTTCCGTTTGCGCTTTATCCAGGCTGGCATCATGAAGACACCAGAACTTTCTGTCTTCGAGGCACAGCAGGAAATCGGCAGTTTCGGCGAGCGTATCCACCGTATGTTTGGTATGGTGAGAGAGTTGCTGGATACACAGGATTCCAAGACTTACGATAAACTCTATGAGCGTATTGAGAAGTATGAAGGTATTTCTGATAATATGGAGATTGAGATTGCCAAGTATCTTGATCAGGTGAGTGATGCTCATCTGAGTGATGATACCAAGGCGAAGATCCGTGCGATGTTGCGTGAGATTTCTGAGATAGAGAGTATTGGTGACAGTTGCTTCAATCTTGCCCGTACCATTAAGCGCAAGGGTGAAAACAAGGAGGAGTTTACCGCCAAGCAGAATGAAAATATTCATCAGATGTTTAAGTTGGTAGATGAGGCGCTGACTCAGATGAACTATATGTTTGCTCATGAACGCCATTCTATCAATCTGAATTGTACGTACAATATCGAGACAGAGATAAATAATTATCGTACTCAGTTGAGAAACCAGAACCTGGATGATGTGGATAACCATCTTTATACCTATGGTGTAGGTACATTGTATATGGATATCATTCAGGAGTGCGAAAAACTGGGTGATTATGTAGTTAATGTCGCCGAGGCCCGTATGGGAGTCAGAACATCTGTGGCTGTATAATACAGAATATTATTGATAGAAAGAAATTAAAGTAATAAAAGCAAACGGAGAAGTATCAATGGATGCTTTCCCGTTTGCTTTTGTTGTTTATGTATTCTGAATGTATTTACTTTTCCAATATTTCCTTCAGTTCCTTCATACCTTCAGAAGCCCCTTTCATGATGTGCTCTATCTTGTAATATCCATTGGTGTTTACTGCACCCGGGTCTATCAGATAGATAGGAATGTGAGGCTTGGTATACGAAATCAGACCTGCAGCAGGATAAACGTTGAGTGAGGTTCCGATAATGACGAAGATATCGGCTTGCTGTACAGCTTCGGCTGCCGGCTCAATCATCGGAACGCTTTCGCCGAAGAAAACGATAAATGGGCGCAAAAGGCTTCCGTCTCCTGCTTCGGTTCCTGGCTTTACCTCGCAGTCGTCCTCTGGTAATTCCTTGATGTAGCGATAGTCGTAAGGGTCGCGGGATGAGCAAACCTTTGACAGCTCACCATGCAGGTGGATTACGTTCTTGGAACCTGCCTTCTCATGCAGATTATCTACATTCTGGGTGATTACCGTTACATCGAAGTCTTTTTCCAGTTCCTTGATAAGTTTATGCCCCTCGTTAGGTTGCGCAGCATAGAGTTTATGGCGCAACATATTGTAGAAGTTTGTTACTAGGGTAGGGTCAGCTTCCCATCCCTCATGGGTAGCTATCTGTTCTACAGGATAGTTTTCCCATAATCCATCATTTCCACGGAAAGTTTTGAAACCACTCTCCACAGACATGCCTGCACCGGTTAAAAATACGAGTTTCTTCATCTTATCACGTTTTAATTATTCATATTTTCTTAATCTTTTTATTAAGAATGCACAAATTTAGCAATTTTTCTGCAAATAACATCGTTTTAAGCGAGAAAAATGTTATCTTTGCACTCGTTTTAAGGACAAAAAGTACATTTTAAGATTATTAATACATTATTATAAATAAATTTTATGGATAAAGTAAGTTATGCTTTGGGCATCGGCATCGGTCGCCAGTTGGCTTCTATGGGTGCAGAGAGTTTGAATATTGATGATTTTGCACAGGCTGTAAAGGATGCCATCGCCGGTAAGCTTCAGCTCGGCGAGCAGGAGGCTCAGGAGTTGGTACAGAACTTCTTTGCAGAGCAGGAGGCTAAGGCTCAGGCTGCTGCTGCCGAGAAGGGCAAGGTTGCTAAGGAAGCTGGTGAGAAGTTCCTCGCCGAGAACGGCAAGAAGGATGGTATCATCACTACTAAGAGCGGTTTGCAGTATCAGGTTTTGCGCGAGGGTAATGGCAAGGCTCCTAAGGCTACCGATCAGGTAGAGTGCCACTACGAGGGAACGCTTATCGACGGTACTAAGTTTGACAGTTCTTACGACCGTGGTCAGACTGCTACCTTCCCATTGAACCAGGTTATCGCTGGTTGGACAGAGGGTCTTCAGCTCATGACCGAGGGTGCCAAGTTCCGTTTCTTCATCCCTTATCAGTTGGGTTATGGCGAGCGTGGTGCAGGTGCATCTATCCCTCCATTCTCAGCATTGATTTTCGATGTAGAGCTCGTTGCCGTTAAGTAATCTGTTAGCAGAGATACTTAAACAAAGTAAAGGCAATCCTGGAATATAATAGATAAAATAAAGATTTAAAATATAAATAAAGAAATGAAAAAGTTATTTTTCGGAGCCCTCGTGGCTTGTGCTGCTGCTACATTCGTAGGTTGTGGCAATTCTACTCCTAAGGCAGACCTCAAGACTGATGTTGATACAATGAGCTATGCTATGGGTATGTCTCAGACTCAGGGTCTGAAGGAGTTTATGGTAGAGCGCATGGGCGTGGATACCGCTTACATGGATGATTTTATCAAGGGTCTTAACGACGGTGCCAACGCTGGTGACGACAAGAAGAAGGCTGCTTACTACGCAGGTATCCAGATTGGTCAGCAGATCTCTAACCAGATGGTTAAGGGTATCAACCACGAGGTATTCGGTGAGGATTCTACAAAGTCTATCTCTCTGAAGAACTTCATGGCTGGTTTCATCACAGGTACTACTGGCAAGAAGGGCTTGATGACTGTTGAGCAGGCTGCTCAGGTAGCTCAGGCTAAGATGATGGCCATCAAGGCTAAGAACATGGAGAAGGAATATGGTCCTAACAAGGTTGCCGGTGAGAAGTTCCTTGCTGCCAACAAGAAGAAACCAGGAGTTGTTACTCTGCCTTCTGGTGTTCAGTACAAGGTAATCAAGGAGGGTAACGGCCCTATGCCAAAGGATACTTCTATGGTTAAGGTTAACTACGAGGGTAAGACAATCGACGGCAAGGTATTCGATTCTTCTTTCAAGCGTGGTCAGGCTGTAGATCTCCGTGCTAACCAGGTTATCAAGGGTTGGACTGAGGCTTTGGTTCACATGCCAGCAGGTTCTGTTTGGGAGGTTTACATTCCTCAGCAGTTGGCTTACGGTGAGCGCGAGCAGGGTCAGATCAAGCCATTCTCTGTATTGATCTTCAAGATTGAGTTGATCTCAGTAGGTGGCAAGTAATTTTTGTGGGAACTCATTTTTATAGAGGACTTATAAATGAAGAAAATATTAATGATAGCACTCGTCCTCGTGGCGGGTGCTTCTTTGTTTACAGCTAGTGCTGCAAGCAAGAAGAAGGTTAAGAAGGCGGCTACTCTTGTTGAGTTGAAATCATCAGCCGATTCTTTGAGTTATGTAGCTGGTATGAATGCCACTCGTGGTCTGATTCCTTATATCCAGCAGAGTTTTCAGGTAGATACTGCCTATATGGAGAATTTCCTTCGTGGTTACAAGGATGCGCTTGCCATGGGAATCAATCCTAAGACTGTAGCTTATTCTGCAGGTATGGAGGTTGCCAAACTGGTAGAGAAGCGTGTATATCCTGGCACAAAGGAAGAGTTGAAGAGCACAGGCGATTCTATCAGCCATGCTATGTTCCAGAATGGTTTTATCGCAGCTTTGGCTAATGATACAACGTTCTTTACCTCTAAGGCTGCTGCCGATTTCCAGAAGGAAGCTTTGGCTGGTGCCGGCGAGAAGTTCCTTGCTGCTAATGCCAAGAAACCTGGTGTAAAGGTGTTGCCTAGCGGTTTGCAGTATAAGGTGATTACCGAAGGTCATGGCGAGGTGCCTAAGGCTAGCGATGAGGTAGAAGTTAGCTACGAGGGTCGTCTGATTGATGGTACCGTTTTTGATGCTACATCCAAGCATGGTGGCAGCAAGACCGATAAGTTCCGTGCCAATGGTTTGATTAAGGGTTGGACCGAGGCGCTTACTCTGATGCCTGTGGGCAGTAAGTGGCAGCTTTACATTCCTTACGAGTTGGCTTACGGCGAGCGTCAGGCTGGTCAGATTCCTCCATACTCTACTTTGGTATTCGACCTTGAGCTGGTTAGCATCGTAAAGCCAGAGGTTAAGGCAGAACCTGCTGGCGAGTTGAAGGAAAATGTAGCCGTAGGAGCAGAGAAGAAGGTGGCTAAGGCTTCTGCCAAGTCAAACGGCAAGAAAGCTGCTTCCAGAAAGAGAAAGTAATATATATATAAGGTAATATATATAATTAAGGTAAGAGCCAGAGATAGAATTCTATCTCCGGCTCTTTTTGTTTCTTTTGTGTTTGTGTTTGTTGCTTCTCTGTAAAAAACGGGAAAAGGAATCTGTTCTTTTGTACTTTTGTATTATCTTTGCAGAAGATAATAATCAACTTCAATAATCATATTTTTAACCTAAAAGATAATGATGAAACAAATTACAACAACCTTATGTGCAACTATGCTGATGGCCAGTTGCAGTAACATAAACAATACAGAGCAGCAAGTGAACCAACAGGTAGATGAACTCTACAGCAGAATGTCACAGCCAGAGCGTATCGCTCAGTTGAGAAGTGGGTATATGGATGAGCTTTTTGATGCGGAAGGCAATTTGGATACCGTCAAATGCAAGCAGCTCATTCCTTATGGTATTGGACATTTTTCCCAGTACGCCAGTCAGGAATTGGTTGATGCCAATTTCTTGCGAAAGCGTGTGGCTGTAGTACAAGATTGGTTGATGCATCATACTCCTAACGGTATCCCGGCTCTTTTCCACGAGGAAGTTCTTTCGGGTATCAATACGCAAGATGCAACAGTCTATCCACAGCAGATAGGTCAGGCTTGCTCATTCAATCCAGAGTTGGCTGAGCTCAAGACTTTGCAGACAGGTACCGCTCTTCGCAAGATGGGTGGCGTATTGTCGCTTTCTCCTATGGTAGATGTTTGCCGTACTCCAAGTTTTAATCGTCTGGAAGAATCATACGGTGAGGATGGTTATCTTTCAGCCGTTATGGGTACAGCTTTTGTCAAGGGTCTTCAGCAGGGCGACCTCAAGAAGGGAGTGGGAGCTTGCTCTAAACACTATCTGGGATATGGTGGTGGCGGTGATGCTGATGAGAAGGAGATGATGGAAGATATCCTTTTGCCTCATGAGACGATGATTCGTCTGGCAGGTTGCAAGGCTTTGATGCCGGGTTATCATGCTGTTCATGGCACCAAGTGCGTGGCAAATAGTGAGATTCTCAACGATATTTTGCGAGATTATCTCGGATTCGATGGAATGGTGGTGAGCGATTATACTGCCATTGACCAGTTGCCGGGACTTGATACTCCTCTTCAGAAAGCTGTGGCTGCTATCAATGGTGGCAATGATGTTGATTTTCCTAGAGGCGAAAACTATCAGTATTTACAGGAAGCCTTGGATAAGGGACTTGTGAAGAAAGAAGTCTTTGAGCGTGCTGTAAAGGATGTTCTGCGTTACAAGATTCGTGCAGGACTGATGGATAAGAATCCATATCTGTATAGTACGGAGGATGTAAAACTTGATACAAAGGAAGAACGGCAGACGGCTTACGATATTGCCAGCCAGTCTATCGTCTTATTAGAGAATAATGGTGTTTTGCCTCTTGTGAAGGAGGCTGATGTTCACAGCGCCAAACAGGTTAAGAATATCTTGCTCACAGGTCCTAATGCCAATTCTATCTGGGCGATGTGTGGCGACTACTCTTTCCCTTCAATGTTCTATTTCTGGCAGAGTTGGAAGAAAAAGTGGGATGATAGCCACTTGCCACATATCGTTAAATTGCTGGAGGCAATGCAGGCTGGTAAACCTGAGGGTATTAATATTAAGTACTCTCGTGGTTGTGACTGGACGGAGGAGATAGAGACCAAGTTTGAAGAGTCTGGCGATAAGCGCGCTTGGGAGTATCAGCTCCTGCATCGCAAGGTTGATTCTGGCGAGAAGGCAGACAAGGCAGAAGCTTTGGCGATGGCAATGGAAAGCGATGTTATCGTTGCTGCCGTGGGCGAGAATGTGATGCTCTGTGGTGAGAACCGTGAGCGAGATGGACTCAAGCTTCCTGGTAAGCAAGAGGAATATGTTGAGGAACTCTTGGCTACGGGCAAACCTGTGGTCCTGGTAGTCTTCGGCGGTCGTGCGCAGGTTATCTCCAAGATAGCCAAGCGTTGTGCAGCAGTCATCCAGGCTTGGTATCCTGGCGAAGAGGGTGGTACAGCTGTGGCAGACATTCTTTATGGCAAGATTTCACCATCTGCCAAGCTGAGTGTCAGCTATCCTAATACTGAGGTTTATGAGCCTATCTGCTATAATTATTCCACCCGGCAGGATGCCCGTGTAGAGTGGCCTTTCGGTTATGGATTGAGCTATACAACCTTTGCCTATAAGAACTTGCAGACAGTTAAGGAGCTCTCTACGGCTTCAGAGTCGAGCAATATCTACTTTGAGGTTACCAATACGGGTAAGGTTCGTGCCGATGAGATAGCGCAGGTATATCTGTCGCCAACTCAGAGCAACCAGCAGATTCATCCTATCCAGTTGCAGGGCTTTGCCCGCATCTCTCTCAATCCTGGTGAAACCAAGAGAGTGTGCATCAAGTTCTATACTGATCAGTTTGGTTATTATTCTCATCAAGGCAGTCGTCAATGGAACATAGCTCCTGGAACGTATGAACTGAAGATTGGAGCTTCTTCGCAAGATATCCGCCTTAAGCAGCAGATAGTTTTGACGGGTGATAAAGTGGTGAAACCTTTGCGCGATCATTACTTCTCCGAGGTTATCAGATAAGCGTACGGTTTTTCTGCTAAAAGTAGCAAAAAGCCAAGGTTTTTAACATTTCAATAGTTTTTGCCTAAAATCAAAGACTATAAAAGCGGTCTATCAATTTCTTGCGATAGAGGCGTCCCACCCTTACATAGCTTATGTTATCAAACGGCGGATAGAAGTGGCATACGTTGTCAACCACCTCTATCAGATAATTCATATTGATGATAAACTTTTGGTTTACTTGTATAAACTGCTTATCCACTCCCAGAAGATCATCACTCTTGATGGTTCGCTTCAGACGGACAGGAGCTTTGCAGCCCGCTACCACAGCCTCCCAGCAACGTACTTCATGATTGTACTGAAAGAGGGCGATGTCACGCTTGTCAACCAGTTTGAAATCTATGGTATTGGTATAGAGCAGAAACTTGCCGTTGTCCGACATGAACTCTTCCTTGTGCCGTCCTGCAAATTGCGGGATTGGCAAAAGGGGGTGTTCGGCAAGTCGATGCATGATGATGTCCAACTCCTTGTCATCAATAGGCTTGAGAAGCACATCGAAGGCTTTCTTTCTGAAAGCAGGCAACACAAACTCATCGTAAGCAGTATACATCACCACTCTACAACTGCCATGGGTAAAGGAATCCAGTCTTTCCAAAAAGTCCAAACCGGAAATATCGGGCAACTGCACGTCAAGGAAGAGCAAATCGGGCTGTAACTCGCTCACCCTCGCCAGGCCGTCTAGTCCGGAGTGCTCTACGGCCACCACTTCTACCTCGGAGAATCTGGTCAACCTTTCGTTCAGGTCTTTGACAGCCTGCTTATTATCATCTATAATGATTGTTTTCATCTTGCGGTTCTTTTGTCAAATAAATAATTTGATATTTTCTGGAATAACTATCGTTGCCACACATCCAACGTTTTTTCCATTTTCCTGTTCATTATTGAGCGAGAAGGTCATCTTGTTCTTATTTCGCTCGTTGACGATGACGATGGTTTGGGTGATGACGTTCAGTCCGGTGCGCTTCTTTCCCACACTACGGATGTCAAATCCCGGTCCATTGTCTCTGACCTTGATACAGGTATTTTTTCCTACCTTGCTTATCCCGATATGGATAAACTTATGTCCATCCCATCCCTTCAGACCATGCACGAAAGCATTCTCCACGAGAATCTGCACAAACATAGAAGGGATGCGCACCTGATCTATATTCACACTTTCGGCAATATTGATAGCAAACTCGAAGTCATCGCCCACCAGCTGTTTCTCTACATCAACATATCGTTTCACGAAGTCCAACTCTTCGCGCAACGTCACATCCAGACGGCACGACAGGTCGAGGTTGGCCCTTATCAACTTGGTGAGGTCGAGCAAGTCATTGGCATCATGCTCATTCGATTTCAATATCTTACCATTAAGCACATTAAATACGAAATGTGGAGAAATACGGTTGCGCACACAAGCTAGCCTCAACTGCATGTTGCGCATTTTATCTTGCGCATTTCGCTTGCGGGAGCGCATGACAAGGAGAGCAAAGATGAGGATGACGACAACGACCAGCGACACGATTGCCACCATGGTAGCGTAGGCTCTCTGGATAACAGCATTCTTATGCTCCATCTCTAGGTTATGGTGCAAGCGAATGGTATCTTGCGCAAATCGATTCATGATTTCAGACGCACGCATCTTGATGCGGTTATGCTCCAAGGAGTCGTTCTGTTGGACATCCGTCCTTAGATTATCGTAGGCTCCCCGATAGTCGCCTATAGCCTCATAATATTTGCGAAGATAACGGTTACGAATCTGGCGAAGACTAAACTCCATGCTATCCGACTTCTTTTCGTGCAACAAGATATCCTTGACCATTGCCATATTCCCCCGCTTTACCGCCTGTCCGATGCGGATAGAATTGACATAATAAATTGATACCTCATTACCATTTTCGGCAAACCAGGGTTCTATCTCGTCGAGATACTTCTCGGACAGCGCCACCTTATCTAAATTGAGGTATACATCAGCAAGATTAAGCTTGCAGAGGTACATGTCGAAGGTGTCTGTCTTATGGTGTTTCTCCAGAAAAGCCTTCATGGTAAGAAACTTCTGGAGAGATGCCTTATAGTTCTTGGTATAATAATAGTAGTTGCCATAGTTATTGAGGTAATAAGCCTGCATGCCTACCGTCATCTGAGAGAAATACTTCTCTGTCTGCTGATAATACTTCAGCGAGGTATCAAAATCGTTGAGTTGCAGATAGATGGTGGCAAGTCCGAGATAGAGTGTGATGTTTTCACTAGACGGCAACCTGAGCGAGTCTACCAGAAACAGGGCACGCCGATAACACGCTGCAGCCTCAGGCAACTGACTCTTGAAGATATAAGCATCGCCCAGATTGGCACAGACCTTAGGCATCTGGTCTTTAGCATCGCTGTTAGCCAACAAGGTTGTGGCGTCCTTATAGAGTCTTATCACCTCATCCGGATTCTTGCGATAATTATGATAAGCAATAGCCTTGCAATTATAAGCGTATGCCAATAGAGAGTTGCGGCGTTCTGTAGCTGGTTGGAGTTTGCAATAAGATATGGTTTGATCTAAGATGGGATACAAAGAGTCTGGGGTAGCAGACAGACAGAAGTACTTTGCCTTGCGAACATAATATTCATAATAAGTCAGACTATCCGTTGCCGAAGCCAAGGCTTTCCTTATAATTTCAGGAGCATGAATCGACATGGCTTCCACTGAGTCATCAATGCAAGCCAACACTTTTCTTTCTTCTTCTGTCTTACCCGACTCCGCTGGCCGTTGGCAACCCAACAGTACGACCAACAGCAGACATATACACCAAACAAATCTTTTCATCTTCTATATTCCGTTAAAGCTCTCTTTTCATGGCAAAAATAAGCATTTTACTACACACCCACAAGTTTTTTGCCATAAAATCTTCCAGAAAAGCACAAAGAGAGTGCATTTTTTATAGAAACACACTCTCCCCCGTTCTTTTATTTACTCATATAAGTAAAATTCCTTGTTGTCCAATATCTATTGTTATTGTATTTATACTTGGAAGCCTTTACGGAACCATTATCATTGAATTCGTAGCTATACTTGAAAGTAGTAGTTTCGCCATCACTATCATGCTGGGTAGCAGACACAGGATGATAATCGCCAGCTACTCCAAAATATCCTACATAGAACAAGAACTCCATATCTTCTATCATATCTGCCATATAGTTGTCTGTCCATTGCTTGGTGATATTAGAATAGGTGTCGTCACCATACTCAAATGTAGCTGTATCAGTATATTTCTCTCCATCTTCGTTTCCACTGCATACGATTTGGGTGAGTTTACCATTAGACCAAGACAAATTATACTCCAATGAATACTTCTCTGTTATCTTCTCACCATCCTCGTAATATACATCAGTACCTGAACTGGCAATCTTAGTCAGGTGTCCCTTGGAATCGTAAGAGAACCGCGCCTCGCCATTGTTTTCATCATTATCAGAGTGATCTGTATCACGGGTTTTCATGTAGACGATATAACCATTTTTATTCAATGATATATCGTAATACTCTGTCACATCTGAATAACTGCCATGTGTATGGGTATAAGAAATCTTGAATGGATTGTAGGAGAAGATATAGTCATCACTACCATAGGCTCTACACTTTGTGATTTTTCCCTCTGAGTTGTAGCTGAAAGTATTGTCACCTACAGAAGAAATATAGAGTATCTCATTGTCGCTTCCGGTTATCTGACCTGCGGTATCACTACCTTTATCTGAAGAAGTATAGCCATCGTCATCACTACTACATGAAGTAAAGAAGAAAGGTAATGCCATCAAAAGCATACCTATATAATAAAGAGGTAATTTTGCTGTTTTCATGATTCTAAGTTTTTTAATGATTGTAATAATAAGAGGGATGCAATATCCTTATTGAAAATATTGCATCCCCTTTTATCAAGGTTCAACGATGTTTATTAGAAATTATAACCTACGCTGAACATCCAGTTCTTGTTCTTCAACTTGCCATCGCCAGAGTTCTTAGCAATGTTAGTGAAGCCAAACTCATAAGCAGCACCGATGTAATAGTTCTTAGCAATTGTCAAGCCAGCACCAATCTGCAGACCACAATCGAAGTTCTTGGCACCGCCATCTTCGCTAAAGAAATCTACCTTGTCTTCGTCGTCTCCATCTGTTTCCTTAATCTTACCACCTACACCATAAGCGAAGTAAGGACCAACATTGATCTGCAACTGAGCAGCATCGCTGAAATTGTAACGATAAGAAGCCAATACAGGGATTTCCAAGTACATAGGATTTGCTGTCAACTCATAGTCTCCTTCTTTCTCCTTGTAACCCTTGTTCTGGAGATAAAGACCAGTCTGAACATAAAGACTCTCCATCATTGGAATATCTGCGATAATGCCTACATGCCAATTAGCTCTGTTGTCTGTAGAAACGGTCACATTGTCCTCTGTATAATCCATGCCTGCCACGTTGAGACCTGCACGGATACCAAACTGAACGCCGCCATCAACCTTCTCAGTTGAGAAGAATGAAGAAGATGAGCTACTTGCACGCTGTGCTGAAGCTGTAAGAGCGCAGAATGCGCAAACTGCTGCAATAATAATTTTTTTCATAATCTTAAAAAGTTTATATGATTAATACTCCTAGATTTCCAAATATATAGACTACATGCTGAAATCCATACGCCATACATTATAGTTCTTTTCCGCTGAGCCACGCTGAGACAGGAAGAAGATGCTCTTACCGTCTGGTGACCAAACTGGCGACAAATCGTTACCAGGATGGTAAGTAAGCTGAGTGAGCTGGGTACCATCGGTGCGAACTACAAATATGTCTGTATTGTCTATCTTCTCTTTTTCTGACCTGCTAGATCCTGTAACCAACAGCCATTTGCCATCAGGTGACAACTGAGGTGTACTGAAACTCTTGCCTGGCTGAGAAAGGATAACTTCTTCAACACCAGTCTTGAAGTTTACACGCCAAATTTCACTCTCCTTGTTCGTGGTGAAACGGGCGCAATAGATAGCATCCGGATCATTAGGAATAAGACAAGCCGTCATACCTCTACTATAATTAGAGAAAAGGTTGGTCTTACGGTCATAGCTCCAAAGGCTATAAGATGCATATCCCTCTCCACGATGGAAATAAATAGTGTTTCCATCTCTACTGATTACACCACCGAAGTCATTGTCTGTTCCGTTGGAAATCTGACGTACCACAGTACCCTGATTGGCATCCACCAGATACACGCCATGATGATTGCCTCTTACCTCAGTAAAGCACAGGGTCTTTCCATCAGGACTCCAAGTGAAGCCCTCTACGTTTGTACGGAATGTGCGCTGTACACTGGCGCCACCTTTAGCAGCATTCTTAATCATGATGTTGGTGGTTCCATTCTTTTCGTTGATGTAACCTATGCGTCTTCCATCAGGAGACACACCTATCTGAGGTATTACCCACCAATCGATGGTATTGGTCTTGCGAGAGCCAAAGACGCCAGAGGTCTTACCCACGATATTACCTTTATAATCAGCTACGCAGTCTGCGTCATCTGTAATTTTTTCGAACTTCACGCCACCCTCCTCTGGTACGAAGACGAGGGAAAAATCAAATTTCACCTTTGCATCTACACCTACTGCTAATAAGAGTAAAGACGCTAAAAGCCAATAACTTTTCTTTTCCAGCAATTTCATATTCTATAATTTTAACTTATTATATTAAATTTTTCTGTTTGCAAAGATAAATAAAATATTTTGATCTCACAAACAGTAAAAACCGCATCCATGCCTATTCGTTGATATGACGTGTATAACCATCTAAAATTAACGCCTATTTGCTAGAAAATAAAAAACCGGAGAATCCTACGGATAGAATCTCCGACCTCTTTATATAATATATTATGAGATTTTTTTTGCGTTTTTTACAATATCTCATTTCTGTCATCACAAGACTTGCAGACTGTTAAGGAGCTCTCTACGGCTTCTGAGTCGAGCAATATCTACTTTGAGGTTACCAATACGGGTAAGGTTCGTGCCGATGAGATTTGAGGTTATCAGATAAGCGTACGGTTTTTCCTGCTAAAAGTAGCAAAATGCCAAGGTTTTTAGTTAAAAACAGTATAAAAAACAACAAAATGCACGGATATTGCAAAATATTCGTGCATTTTGTTTGCAGTTTCAATAGATTTTATTAATTTTGCTATCTGGTATGGAAGAGTACCTTATAAATAGAATAATATAAAACAAAACGAAATGGAGAAAATAGACAATCTAGACAGAAAGATTCTCGGC